>OOBV01000226.1_pt1 | contig 57804 bp, 80 predicted proteins | sample 1671731 | NCBI WGS metagenome assembly OOBV01 (sample SAMN06348186, study PRJEB24527) | human gut metagenome | biome: human gut; feature: ankylosing spondylitis patient; material: feces | host: Homo sapiens | place: China | collected 2015-10
GTATTCTCTGATTCAGCTATTGACGTTATCGATGCTATTGCTTATGCGTTTGCTGCAGGAGAGATCGATTGGGTTAAAGATGTAGGAAGGAGCGAGGATGATGACTAAGGAAGAGTTTAAGGGATTCAGTTCGGCTGCCCAACATGACATGGTTTTAGAGGCCTTGGTACGAATTACAAAGAACCTTGAAACAATGGAAAAAGAATCAGGAAAACCATTCGCGGGTACTTCCAAACAGCGTAGGAATGATATCAAGTTAATGACGATTCTGGCAGAAGCATTCAGTAAGAATGAGCTCGTTTGGGAGCAGAAGCCAAGAGTAACTGTGGATGCTGGGAAGTATGTACCGAGAGATAAAGTAGTCGTAGTCGGTGTAGGGATGGAACGTTACAACAATAAGTCTATGGCGGAACTTGTTAAAGCTACCGATGACGAGTCTATATATCCGGTTAAAACCATTGCTAAATCCATCGATAATAGTGGAATTTCTAGGAACGTTGTCGAGGGTTTCAAGAAGGTTTCGAACGACAGGATGGCAAAAAGACGTAGTAAATAATAGAAAGTTGAGGTAAATATTATGGCAAATACAAAGAAATTTATTCCTAATATGGACAAATCTGAGATGTTTATATGCCAATATAATCCTTCTGATGGCGCTAGTCCTAGCTATTTTACTGTTGCTAAAGAAAAAATTGAGAATGGTAAAAGTGCTGGATTGCGAGCTGTAGCATGTTGGAAAGGCAATCAGGCTGATAAAATGCATGACATCATCGTAAATAACAAGATGATTTAGATAAAAATAATAAAGAAAGTTGAGGTAGTAATTATGGGAAATACAGGAAAAAATGAGGATTATGTTGGCAAGCTTGTGCCAAATTCCGAGTGTGGAAAACTGCTTATTTTGCAGTATAATCCGTCTGATGGGAAGCATGAAAGCTGGTTATCGGTCGCTGGAGAAAGTGAAAAAAATGGCCAGAAAGGGAAATTACAACTGATTTCGGTAGTAAAAGGGGACGATGCAGACTATATTTACAGCGTTTTGACAGGAAAAAGCGCAAAATAAAAATGGCCAGCAAGTTGCAAAAATTGATGAAAAAGTGGCTTTTTAGTGCTATTTTACCCTATTATTGGCCAAAAGCCCATTTTTTATATAGTTTAAAAACTTTTTAGGAAAGTATGAAAATATATAAAAGTTTTTGAGAGCACATTTTTGTGTCCAAACGGTCAGGAAAGGAAAAAGTATGAATTTTGTAACAATTAAGAGTTCATATGTCAAGTCTAGGGATGCCACGGTCATTCACCCAACGTTTGCTGTTTCTAAGAAAGTTGATAACCTGTTATGTAAAGGTAAGGCGTTCTATGCTCTCTGGGATGAGAAGAATAACAGATGGTCTACTGATGAATACGATGTTGTTGATTATGTAGATCGTTTGATCGATGAAGTATATGAAACAGTTAGCAAGACCACAACCAGCAAAATCGAAAAAGACTACTTAAGGGACTTCGACAATGGACGCTGGGAAAAGTACAAGAAGTATTGCCAGCTTAGTCCGTCGTCTTCAATACAGTTAGATTCTGATATTACATTCCTAAACCAGAAGACAACCAAAGAGGACTATCGTTCCAAGACCTTACCATACGACATCAAAGCAGGCAAGACACCGGGCTATGACAAAATCATCTCAACTCTGTATGATGCAGAAGAACGACGAAAGATCGAGTGGGCCATTGGATCAGTTATATCTGGTGACTCTAAAAAGATTCAGAAGTTTTTAGTCTTCTATGGTGAAGCTGGAACAGGTAAGTCGACAATCCTTAACATCATCCAAAAGCTGTTCGAAGGATATTGCGGAACATTCAATGCTAAAGACTTAGCTACTCCGTCAAAATCATTCGCGACTGCCGCATTCAAAGATAACCCTCTGGTAATGATTCAACATGACGGTGACTTAAGTAGAATTGAAGATAACACCCTTCTCAACTCTATAATCGCACACGAGGAAATCGGCATTTCTGAAAAGTATAAAGCTGAGTATCCAATGCGAGTTAACAGTATGCTATTCATGGGTACAAACCGACCAGTCAAAATCACTGATGCAAAGTCAGGTATTATAAGACGACTGATTGATGTTAAGCCAACTGGCGAATTACTCGAGCCAGATACTTACCAGGAATGCATGAGTCAGATTCCATATGAGCTTGGAGCTATAGCTAATCATTGTCTCAAAGTATACCAGAAATACGGAAAGCATTACTACGATGGATATAAGCCATTGGATATGATGTTCAAAACGGACGTCTTCTTCAACTTCGTAGAAAGCTGTTATCCGTTCTTTGAGAAGGATGATGGAACAACATTAAAAGCAGCATATAGTCTGTATAAAGAGTATTGCGACAACACTGGGCTCCCAAACAAAATGCCAATGTACAAATTCAGGGAAGACTTGAAAGATTACTTCGATGAGTTTCTCGACAGAATTACTTTGGAAGATGGAACAAGAGCTAGAAGCTATTACAAAGGCTTCAAGAAAGATAAGTTCGTAGACAAAGAGCTTAAGCCAGACGAAGCCAAAGAATCATGGCTCAAAATGGATAGCACTAAATCTATCTTAGATGAAGTGTGTAAAGATTGCCCAGCACAATATGCACGCGGCGATGCGCCATCAAAAGCGTGGGATCGAGTTGGTACAACATTGAAGGATCTGGATACTACTAAACTTCACTATGTTAGAGTTCCAGAGAATTTAATAGTCATTGACTTTGATCTAAAAGATGCTGAAGGGAATAAGTCTAAGGAAATGAACTTAGACGCGGCATCTCAATGGCCGTCAACATATGCTGAGTTCTCAAAGAGTGGCGCAGGTGTGCATCTGCATTACTATTATACTGGTGACCCTAAACAACTTGACAATGTATATAGCGACAATATAGAGATCAAGGTTTATAGTGGTAAAGGAGCATTGCGAAGAGTTGTAACAGCATGTAACTCAACTCCAATTGCTACTATATCTTCAGGGTTACCGTTAAAGAAAAGGAGTGAAAATATGGTAGACTTTAAAGTAGTTGCCAGCGAAAAGATGATTCGAGCATTGATCAAAAAGAATCTTCGGAAAGAGAGTCATCCTGGTACAAAACCAAGTGTAGACTTTATTAAAAAGATTCTTGACGATGCATATGAGTCAGGCGAGCACTACGACGTAACAGACATGCGCAATGATATTGTAGCATTCGCAGCATCAAGTACAAACCATGCAGACTATTGTCTAGAGCAGGTTGGAAAGATTCATTACTGTTCTGATGATGTTGCAGGAGTTGACAATCCAAAAGATGACAGGATTGTATTCTATGATATTGAGGTGTTTCCAAACCTGTTATTGGTTAACTGGAAATACAGAGGAGAACCTGGACCTTGTAAGAGGATGATCAATCCATCACCGACAGAAGTTGAAGAGTTCCTCAAAATGAAACTTGTTGGATTCAACTGTCGAAGATATGATAACCACATTCTGTATGCTCGAATGATGGGATATTCATTGGAAGCTTTATTCCAGCTCTCACAAGACATTATTAACAAGAGTCCAAATGCTTTCTTCGGATCGGCATACAACTTAAGCTATACAGATGTTTATGACTTCTGTGCTAAGAAGCAGAGTCTGAAGAAGTGGGAAATCGAGTTAGGTATTCATCATCAGGAATGGGCATTGCCTTGGGATCAGCCAGTACCAGAAGAACTGTGGCCTAAGGTTGCTGAGTATTGTGACAATGATGTCATTGCAACAGAAGCTACATTTGAAGCTAACATTGAAGACTTTGAAGCAAGATGTGTCTTAGCTGAAATTGCTGGCGGATGTCCAAACGATACAAACAACATGTTGTCTGGTAAACTGATCTTTGGAAAAGACAAGAATCCACAGCGAGAGTTTGTATATACTGATCTGTCTACAGGAATCTCTGTTGATATGGATGGTAATGAAACCTACAATCCGATCAATGAGTTCAAAGGATACAAGTTTGATCATGGTGTATCAACGTATCGTGACATCAAACTTAATGAGGGTGGATTGGTAATTGCTGATCCTGGAATGTACAGAAATGTCAAAACATTTGATGTAGCATCTATGCATCCACATTCTGTAATCGCGCTTAATCTGTTTGGTAAGAAGTATACCGCGAGATTTAAAGATCTTGTTGATGCTCGCATTGCTATTAAGCATCGTGACGTTGAAGCATTAAAGACTCTGTTCGGCGGAGCATTTGCTCGGTTTGCTAATCTTGCTAAGGAAGAACTCGACAAACTTGCTAAGGCTCTGAAGATTGTAATTAACTCTGTATATGGACTGACATCAGCTCACTTCAGTAATCTGTTCAAGGATGAAAGAAACATCGACAACATCGTTGCTAAACGTGGAGCACTCTTCATGGCAACACTTAAAAGCGAAGTTGAGAAACTTGGAGCACACGTCGTTCACATCAAGACCGATTCAATCAAAATCGATAATCCGACACCGGAAGTTGAGCAGTTCATCTATGACTTCGGAAAGAAGTATGGATATACATTCGAGATCGAAGCTGAGTATGAGAAAATCTGCTTAGTAAACAATGCAGTCTACATTGCATATGAGAAAGGCGAAGGGTGGACGGCAACTGGAACTCAGTTCGCAGTACCATATGTATTCAAGAAACTCTTCACTCATGAAAAGATTGAATTCAATGACTTATGTCAGACAATCGCCGTCAGCAATGGTGGAGAGCTTGACCTCGACTTTAACGAGAATCTGGCAGAAGACGAACACGACTATAAGTTCGTTGGTAAAGTTGGTCAGTTCTGCCCAATCCAAGAAGGCTGCGGTGGAGCTCAGTTATTCAGAGTAAAAGACGATAAGTACTTTGCACCATCTGGAACAAAGGGGTACCGTTGGCTCGAATCTGAAGATGTAATAACAAACAATATTCAGGATAAGATTGACATGTCTTATTATGAGGAACTTGCTAATAAAGCAATAGAAACTATATCAGAGTTTGGTGACTTTGAGAAATTTGCAATTGATGAACATACCGATATGGCAGCATAGAAAGGAAGGTCTATTATGGCAAACGTAAACAATATTAACATTGAAGGCGCAATGATTATTTGGAAGAACTTTTCAGGAGAAAGAGATAAATTCAATCCTGGTAAAAGAGGATTCAGTGTTGTAATTGATGATACAGTAATGGCTGATGAACTGAGACAGGAAGGATGGAATGTAAAAGAGCGTCCTCTTTCAGAAGGAGCAGATGACTCTGAGCAGGAATGGACTCTGCCTGTTAAACTCAATATGAATCGTTACACACAGGTATGGCTTATTGTCGGTAAGCACAAGAATCTGCTGGATGAAGACACAGTAGCACAGCTGGATGTAGTCGACATTGTAAACTGTGATCTTTCAATCCGTCCTTACGAATGGGAGATGAATGGTCGTACTGGAATTACTGCATATGTTGATTCAATGTATGTAACAATTCGTGAGAACAAGTTCGCCGAGAAATACGCTGACTTAGATTAGTATGGAATTAAAGTTGAAGCCGCACCAAAGGAGTGCAATAACAAAAATGCATAACGGCTGTATACTTTGTGGTGGTACAGGGTCTGGTAAATCAATTACTGGACTCGCGTACTACTATATTCAAAATGGTGGAACTGTAGAGCCAATGTCAAAGATGAAAAATCCAAAAGATCTCTACATCATAACAACTGCTAAGAAAAGAGATAGCGGTGAATGGCTTGGCGACATGAGTTGGTTTTACTTAACGCCAGATGATGATTCCAAGATCTATGATCATAAAATAGTCATAGACTCATGGAACAATATTAAAAAGTATGTCGACGTTAAAAACAGCTTCTTTATTTTTGACGAACAGCGAGTAGTTGGATATGGAACTTGGACTAAGTCATTCCTAAAGATTGCAAAGTCCAACGAATGGATATTACTATCAGCAACACCAGGAGACAATTACATGGATTACATGCCAGTCTTCATTGCTAATGGATACTACAAGAACAAAAGTGAGTTCACTGCGGAGCATTGTGTATATTCCAGGTTTAGCAAGTTTCCACAAATTGAGAAATTCATTGGAACTGAAAGACTGAATAGATTAAGGCGAAGAGTGTTAGTTGATATGCCGTATCAAAATCCAGCAGTTCAACATCATGAAGATGTGTGGTGCTCGTATGATAGAGAAGCTTATAAAACTCTTATGAGAGACAGGTGGGATTATGAAAAGAATGAACCGATAGAAAATGTTAGTGAGTTGTGTTACAAGTTAAGAAGAATCTGCTATGCTGATGAAAGTAGAGCTGAAGCACTGAAGAGTATTTTCGATCAACACAACAAACTGATAGTGTTCTACAACTTTGATTACGAATTGGAAATAATTAAAAACATTGACTTTGGTGATGATGTTGTAATCGCTGAACTCAATGGGCACAGACATGATCCTGAACCATTCGGTAATTCAAAATGGATTTACCTAGTTCAGTACAATGCTGGGTCGGAAGCATGGAATTGTATTAAGACTGATACAATGGTTTTCTATTCACAGAACTATTCATACAAAATGATGAAACAGGCTAGTGGAAGAATCGATAGACTTACCACACCATACAAAGAGCTTAAGTACTTTCACTTGAAATGTAGAAGTCCAATCGAACTTCGGATCACTCGAGCTCTAGCTCAGAAAAAGAACTTCAACGAGTCTGCATTCATAAAATAAGCCTCGCGAAAAAAACATAGATTATTATAGGGGAGGAGAGTGTGAGCGCCTCTTTCTCTTTTTGTTTGGCCTTTTCGTAGGGCTTTATTTAATTAAAGTTCTGTAGCTGTTTAATATTCTTACGAAAAAGCCTCGCGAAAAAACATTGATTATTATAGGGGAGGAGAGCGTAACAGTCTCTTTCTCTTTTTGTTTGTCCTTTTCGTGGGGCTCTTTTGAATTTGTTGTATTACCTCCTTATTAAAAATACAATCTGCCATTACGTTTACCTCCGGCCCTACGAAAGGAGAACAATGAAAAAAGAAAACAAAATTCAATCTGATATAATTTCAGAATTAAATGAGTTATTTCCAGATTCTATTATTTTAAAGAACGACCCTAACTACAAACAGGGGATTCCTGATTTGGTTTTATTGGATAGAGATGGCTGGGCATTACTCGAAGTTAAAAGAGATGCCGAAGCAAGTCACAGACCCAACCAGGATTATTATGTAAATAAAGCGAATGAAATGGGACAATATGGAAGTTTCATCTATCCGCAAAATAAGCAGGAGGTTTATAATGGAATTCAGGAAACATTCACAAGTAAAAGAAGGAGATCACGCATATCTCGGGGCTAGCTCCTATCATTGGCTAAACTACGATTCCGAGAAACTTGAACACACATATCGCAGATTTCTGAAAGCTCGACAAGGTACAGAGTTACATGAGTTTGCAGCAAAATGTATTAAGCTTAGACAGAGATTGCCAAGATCACCTTTAACACTTAACATGCATGTCAATGATGCAATTGGATATAGAATGACACCAGAGCAGGTGTTATATTATTCTGAGAATTGTTTCGGCACAGCAGACGCAATTAAGTTTGCTAAAGACTTTCTTAGAATTCATGATTTGAAAACAGGTGACATTCCTGCACACATGCAGCAGTTGGAAATCTATACTGCACTGTTCTGCTTAGAGTATGGAATCAAACCTGGAGATATTGGGATCGAGTTAAGGATCTATCAAAATAATGAGATTCTTAAAGAGATTCCTACACCGGACATCATACTGCCAATTATGGACAAGATCAAGTCATTCGACAAGATTATCGTATCCGTTAAGAAAGAGGAGGGCATAGAATGAGCTACTTAGCACACTACGGTACTCCTCGGCATTCGGGGAGATATCCTTGGGGTTCAGGAGACAACCCTTATCAGCACAATGCAGACTTCTTAAAGACTGTAAAGGAAATGAAAGCTAAAGGTAAAAGCGAGAAAGAGATCGCTGCATCTATGGGCTTGAAAACAACTGAGTTCCGAAACAAGCAGTCAATTTATGTAAATGCTGAGAAAGTTGATCGAATCAACAGAGCTATGAAGTTAAAAGAGCATGGCTACTCTAACGTCAAAATAGCTGAGCTTATGTTCAATTCAGCATCGAAAGAGTCAACAGTTCGATCGTTACTGAACCAAGGCGAAAAACTTAAGGAAGACACATGTATCAACACAGCTGAAGCTTTAGCAAAGAAAGTTGGAACTAAGAACTTTGTAGATGTTGGTACCGGTGTTGAAAGAGAAATCGGTATCACCAAAACAAGATTGGATGTATCTCTGCAGATCTTAAAAGAAGCAGGTTATGAAGTGCATTCAGTCAAAGTTCCACAGATCAACCAAAAAGGGCAATATACGACTACTAAAGTCCTTTGCCCTCCAGGAACTGAATGGAAAGATGTACAGCAGCATACTGAAAGAATCCAGCCATTGGAAGAGTATTCTCATGATGGTGGAGAAACATTCTGGGCTCCTGAATACCCATCAAGTATTTCATCAAGCCGTGTTGCTGTAAGATACGGCGACAAAGGTGGACTGGAGAAAGATGGAGTCATTGAGCTTCGAAGAGGAATTGCTGACCTTGACCTTGGCGACTCACATTATGCACAGGTAAGAATCGCTGTCGATGGAACACACTACCTTAAAGGTATGGCAATCTACTCGGACAACATGCCAAAAGGTGTGGATGTTGTGTTCAATACCAACAAAACAAGTGATGTACCAAAGATGGACGTCTTCAAAAAGATGAAAGACGATCCAGACAACCCGTTTGGAGCAACAATCAAAGCGAATGGACAGTACCATTACAAAGATAAAGATGGCAACACAAAATTAGGAGCTATCAACAAGCTTAAGGAAGAAGGCGATTGGGACCACTATTCTAAGAACCTTGCTTCTCAGTTCCTATCAAAACAGCAGCTCCCATTGATTAAGAAGCAGCTTAAGTTATCAATTGATAATAGACAGGATGAGCTTGATAAGATCCTCAAAATGACAAACCCTGTTGTTAAGCGTAAACTGCTTGCGGACTTTGCCGAAGGTTGCAACAGCCAGGCAGTAGATCTTAAAGCAGCAGCACTTCCAAGACAGAGTGCAAAGGTAATCTTACCTGTATCTTCTTTGAAGGATAACGAGATCTATGCACCATCATACAAGAATGGTGAAACTGTGTGTCTTGTTCGATTCCCTCATGGAGGAACATTCGAGATACCTGAGCTTAAAGTAAACAATAAGAATCCTCAAGGAAAGTCTATGCTTGGCAATGCGATCGATGCAGTTGGTATCAATGCTAAGGTTGCAGAAAGATTGTCAGGAGCTGACTTTGATGGAGATACAGCAGTAGTTATTCCTTCTAATTCACCGAGATCTAAAGTTAAGATTACTACATCTGACATTAGTGAATACACTGGTCTTAAGGACTTCGATCCTAAGATTGTGTATCGTGGTGTTGAAGGAGTTACAGCAAAACTCCCAGAGAAACGTAAAGGTTTGGAAATGGGTAAGATCTCCAACCTGATTACTGATATGACATTGAAGGGTGCAAAGCCTGATGAAATTGCAAGAGCTGTACGGCATTCGATGGTCGTTATTGACGCACCGAAGCACGGCTTGGACTATAAGAGGTCCTACGAGGAAAACCGTATTGCTGAACTTAAGAAGAAGTACCAGGGTAGTAGTGATGCAGGTGCATCCACCCTACTCTCCCGGGCTAAATCAGTAGCCTATGTTCCTGAAACAAAACAGATTCGTTTGAAGGACATTGATCCTAAGACTGGTGAAGTACATCTGGAGCCTACGGGGCGTACCTATACGGACTGGAAAAGAAATAAAGACGGGGTATGGGAATCTAAAGGTGAGAAAGTTGCAACTGTCAAGACCTCTAAGATGGCAGCTACAAATGATGCCCGTACATTACTGTCGAAGAACCCTAATCCTAAAGAGGTTGCCTATGCGGACTATGCCAACTCCCTTAAATCCATGGCAAACATAGCACGAAAGAATCTTGTAGCTACTAAGAATATTGAAACAAATGCACAGGCAAAGAAAGTATATGCAGCAGAAGTAGCTAGTCTTAATGCTAAGCTAAATAGAGCATTACAGAATGCACCAAAAGAGAGACAGGCACAGATCATTGCTAATAAGACATTAAAGCAGAAGCAGGCAGCTAATCCAGATTGGACAGCAGATGAGATCAAACGAGCTGGTCAGCAGGCTTTAACTGCAGCTAGAGCAAAGGTTGGTGCTTCTAAGTCTAATGTACAAGTTGACATCACAGACAGAGAATGGGCTGCAATTCAAGCTGGTGCTGTCAGCACATCAAAGCTTACACAAATACTTAACAATGCTGATTCAGACAGAGTAAAGCAGCTTGCATCGCCGAAGAATACAGTTACTGTTAGTGCTTCTCAAGCAGCAAGGATAAAGTCTATGCTTAACTTTGGTTATACGCAAGCCGAAGTAGCTGAAGCAACTGGACTTTCTGTATCAACTGTCAACAAATATTTATAGAAAGGAGAATAAGGGAATGAGAAATTCAAAAGACGGCGGATCTCTGAAGTTAGCTACACAAAGTCCTACTGATTCCAAAGATACATTGCATATCTGGATCACAACAGTAGACAACCCCTTTGATCCTTTTGATGACTTCGACAATTGGTACAGATTCGACGAGTCCAAAGGTTATTGCACTTCAGGGTATTTGGCGAGATACTTTGATGTTGATACATCGGACATGAGTGACGAAACATATGAAGCACTCTTATCGATTGCTATTGACAAGATTCTCAAGAATGATTTTATGGGACAGTATTTCAAAGTAACTCGTGTTAATGGTGAAACCAAGCCAAAGATTCATAGTAACAAGTAAACAATTGCTGAGATTCGAACGTTTTAGAGCTTTCGCAAGCACGAAGGACTCACTATAGCGTTCGCACGTCTCAGCAAGCACCCCGGGGGGGTCGTCAAAATAGCACCCCCTTCGTCATCGCCGGCCTCCTTAAAAATTCTCCGGGGGTCAAAATCCTGTCAAAATGGATTTTAGATTGACAGCTTTACGCCCTCTCTATAAGGGATCTTGGTCTTCTTTTGTCGCACATAGAAGGGCCCTCTTTCAGTTGAAGACTCCTTTCAGGGTTATTAAAACATACCTAGATCTCTTATAGAGAGTACGTAAAGTATTCAACATCTCGGCAAAAGATATTGGAAAGGAGACAAAAGTATATGGGAAGAAGAGCAGCGACAGCTACTTCCGCAAAGAAGCGTTCAAGGGTTCCTATGACTCCTGAAGACAGGGAACAGTACTTGATCAATCTTTCACTCGATGCTGCTGAAAAGCAGTTACGTGAAGGCACAGCCTCATCACAGGTCATTACGCATTTCTTAAAACTCGGTTCTTCAAGAGAGCAGCTGGAACAGGACAAGCTCAGAGAAGAAACTAAGCAGACAAAAGCCAAAATCGATTCATTGGAAGCTTCTGCTAAGAGTGAAGAGAGATACGCTGCAGCAATTGAAGCAATGCGTAGATACCAGGGTATCGAAGATGAGTAGATCAAGTCCAATGTCACGATCATATTTGGAAATGATCATGTATCCTACGTTTGAAGAACGGCTGCAATACTTAATGCTGTCTGGTTCAGTTGGGTATGAGACATTTGGCTATGACCGATGGGTTAATCAGGCATTATATTCATCAGGCGAATGGAGAGAGTTTCGTCATAAAGTAATTATCAGAGATGGCGGTTGCGATTTAGGTGTTGAAGGATACGAGATACAAACACGACCGTTGATACATCACATAAATCCAGTTACCAAAGAGATGATACTTAACCGAGACCCAATGGTATTCGACATGAATAACGTTGTGACGACAACCCATCGAACACATAATGCCATACACTATGGACACGATACAAATGTTCGTAGCGGCCCTGTAATAAGGAGACCAAATGATACATGCCCTTGGAAACATTGAGGAGGAATTCAATGGAAGAGAGCATTCTTAAGACTATCAAGCAGCTTATTGGATGTCCTGACGACTTTGAGCAGTTTGACTTGGATTTAACCATTCATATCAATTCTGCATTTGCAGCTCTCACTCAATTAGGAGTTGGTCCGAAAGAAGGATACCGAATCACTGGTCCAGATAATGTCTGGAGTGAATTCGAAGAGGACACTCAGAAGTCAAGTTTGATAAAAGATTATGTGTACATCAAAACTCGTCTGTTATTCGACCCACCAACAAGTGGTTCGTTAATGGATAGTTTAAAAGAGCAACTTAAGGAAATGGAATGGAGATTGTATATAATGTACTATCCTGTTTCAGCTGATGATGAGAAAGGAAAGAGACAAAATGAATAATGACTACTTAGCTCATTATGGAACTAAACGTCATTCTGGTCGATATCCTTGGGGTTCTGGCAAAGATCCGAAACAAAGTTTAAGATCGGAATCGGTAAAAACAAAAGTCAAGAGTATGACTGACCAGGAATTGATAGCCGCAAATCGACGATCAAATCTCGAAAGAGAATATTTAAAAAACAACCCAAGTAAAATTTCAAAAATGAAAAAACAAGGAAAAACAATTGCAAAAACAGCTGGCGTTTTAATCACATCAGTTGCAACAGCAAAAGCAAAACCATATATAGAAAAAGCATTCGACAGAGGTATCAATTATATTAATGGAAAAGCAGTAAATTCCGCAGCAGATTTTATAGGATCTAAATCTCTTGAAAAAGCATTCGAATATACAAATAAAGTAATTTAGAAGTAGGTGATGTAAATGCTAAGCAATACGGCAACGCCTAGGTACTACGGGGAGTTCCGAGATAAAGTTCTTGATGGAGAGATTCCTGTCAACAGGGAGATCTCTATGGAGATGAACCGTATTGATTGGCTGATAGCTAACCCCGGTGTATACTATGACGACAATGCTGTAGAAGGTTGGATTGCTTTCTGTGAGTCTGAAATGGTCTTGACAGATGGATCAGACTTGGAACTGTTGGATACGTTTAAACTTTGGGGAGAGCAATTATTTGGTTGGTTCTATTACGTTGAGAAAACTGTATATGAACCAAACGATTCTGGACGAGGAGGACATTTCGTAAGGAAATCAGTCAAAAAGCGTCTCGTCAACAAACAGTATCTTATCATTTCTCGAAGTAATGCGAAATCGTTATACGAGAGTTTAGTGCAAGCTTATTTTCTGACAGTCGATACAACAACGACACATCAGATTACAATAGCCCCAACAATGAAACAGGCTGAAGAGGTTACAAGTGCGATTAGCACTGCCATAGCAAGAGCGAGAGGGCCTATGTTCAAATTCTTGACAGAAGGCTCTATTCAAAATACTACCGGTTCCAAAGCGAACCGTGTTAAGCTTGCATGTACCAAAAAAGGTATACAGAACTTTCTTACTGATTCATTACTAGAGATAAAACCCTTGAGTATTAACAAACTTCAGGGATTACGAGTAAAAGTAGCAACACTTGATGAATGGCTCTCAGGCGATTTGAGAGAAGATCCAATTGGCGCTATTGAGCAGGGCGCAGCCAAAATAGAGGGATATGTAATCTTAGCTGTAAGTTCGGAAGGTACCGTCCGCAATGGATGTGGAGATGCCATCAAAATGGAACTGATGGACATTCTCAAAGGTGAATACCAGAACTGGCATACTAGTATTTGGTATTACAGGCTTGATAGCATAGAGGAAGTCGGAGACCCAGACATGTGGCCTAAGGCTAATCCTAACCTACCGATAACAGTTAGTTATGAGACAATCCAGCAAGACGTTGAACGAGCTGAGAAAGCACCGGCTACAAGAAATGATATTCTGGCAAAACGTTTCGGAATTCCTATGGAGGGATATACATATTATTTCTCTTACGAAGAAACGCTTCCGCATAGACGTAGAAGCTTTTGGAAGATGCAGTGCTCAATGGGAGCAGACCTTTCCCAAGGTGATGACTTCTGTGCTTTCACATTCTTGTTTCCACTTCGGAACGGGATGTTTGGAGTTAAAGTTAGAAGTTATATAACTACACTTACCTTGAGTAAGTTGAACCTAGCAATGAGACAAAAGTATCAAGAGTTTATCGACGAAGGTACGCTTGTTGTTATGGAGGGGTCAATCATCAATGTGCAAGAGGTGTATGACGACCTTGACAAATTCATAATAGATTCTCAATACGAAGTTTGCTCTCTTGGATACGATCCGTATAATGCCAAAGAGTTCATTGAAAGGTGGGCCCAGGAGAATGGATCATTTGGCATCGAGAAAGTTCCACAGGGTGTAAGAACTGAAACAGTTCCTCTTGGAGAAATAAAGAAATTATCTGAAAAGAGAATGCTGATATTCGACGAATCTTTGATGAGTTTCTGTATGGGTCATTGTATAACATTAGAAGATACAAATGGAAACAGAAAATTGTACAAGAAACGTTACGAAGACAAAATTGACAATGTATCAGCGTTAATGGATGCGCTTGTTGCATATAAAGTAAACAAAGATGCATTTGAATAAGGAGATTATACATGAGTTTTATAAACAGATTAAAGCATGGCTGGAATGCGTTCATGAACAAAGATCCGACACAGTATCTTTATGGAACTGGTCTTGGAACAGCTAGCTATGATAATCCATCTCGCCCTAGACTGACGAGAGGTAATGAACGATCAATCGTAACAACGATCTACAATAAGATATCTACGGATGTTGCAGCAGTAGATATAGAGCACGTCATGTTGGATAATAATAAAAGGTTTACTGAAAATGTGGAAGACGGGATTAATTATTGCCTTACAACAGAAGCTAATATCGATCAGGCATCCCGAGCATTCAAACAGGATATTGTCTTGAAGCTTCTCGACGAAGGATGTGTTGCTATAGTTCCAGTCGATACAACTATGGACCCTGTGCATGGCAATGTCTATGATATTCAGTCAATGCGCACAGCCACTATAATCAATTGGTATCCTCATTCTGTTAGAGTGCGAATATACAATGACAATACTGGCAAATTCGAGGAACTTGATCTACCAAAGAAAATGGTGGCGATTGTCGAGAACCCGTTCTATGCAATTATGAATGAGCAAAATTCAACAGCACATCGTTTGAAAAGAAAGCTGTCGATTCTTGACTTCATTGATGATCGAAGCGGTTCTAACAAACTGGATTTGATTATTCAGTTGCCATACACGATTAAGTCTGAATTGAAAAGGGAACAGGCAAGAGAACGCCGTAAGGAGCTGACCGATCAGTTGGCAAACTCCGAATATGGCATTGCTTACATCGATTCTACTGAGCATATAACACAACTCAATAGGTCTATTGAAAATAACTTACTCAAACAGGTAGAGTACTTCACAAATCTATTGTTCTCACAATTGGGAATGACTGTGGAGATTCTAAATGGCACAGCGGATGAGAACACGATGAATAATTACTACAATCGTATAGTCGAGCCAATACTTGCAGCAGTTGTGGATGAGATGAATCGAAAGTTCTTAACTAAGACAGCCCGTACTAAAGGACATGCCATTAAATATTTCAGGGACCCATTCAAACTGGTGTCTACTACAAATCTTGCAGAGCTTGCTGATAAGTTCACGAGAAACTGTATCATGACATCTAATGAGTTCAGGCAAGTAATTGGATATAGGCCAGTAGATGATCCTAAGGCAGATCAATTAATAAATAATAACATTTCACAATCAAATGCCGAAATCGATCAGTCAAATGATATGACTTCGGTAGATGGTGAAAAAACAGAAGGAGGAATTCAAAATGGGAACTAAAAATTCGAATTATTCGGATTGTGATTTTGCAGGATGGGCGACAAAGTTTAACGTTCTTTGCGCTGATGGTCGAATTATTAAGCATGGCGCTTTCAATGATATTGATGGCGCTAAGATCCCGTTAATATACAACCACATCCATGACAATCTTTCAGATGTTTTAGGTCATGCATATATGGAGTGCCGCGATGAAGGTGTATATGCTTACGGATATTTTAATGAGACCGAACAGGCTCGTATTGCAAAAGAGGCAGTACAACATGGTGATATGGATTCACTTAGCATCTGGGCAAATCATCTTAAGCAGGTTGGCCCATATGTTGAACATGGTGAAATCAAGGAACTTAGCCTTGTTCTTGCAGGAGCAAATCCTGGTGCATATATCGAAGATGTAGCATTAGCTCATGGGGAAATGCCGAACATGTCAGATTATGAAGCAAATATTTATTCCGGTGAGCAGCTTGAAATCATACACTCATCAGATGGTAATCCGGATATGAAAACTTTGCAGGGCATCATCGGGCAGCTTAATACAATCCTGGAAAACAGTAATAAAAATATTGTAGCACACGCGATTAAAGATATGCCGGTAGATAAAAAAGATACAACGAAGGATACCGAAACTGTTAAGGAAGTACTTGATTCGATGTCAGATACACAGTATAAGGTAACCTATGCCTTAGTCCAGGATGCCCTTGATTCATCATCAAAAAAAGACGATAGCACAACAACCAATTCAGATAATAAGGAGGATAAAACAATGCCAACAATTGAGCACAATATTTTTGAGAAAAATGCAGAAGGTGCTACACTTGCTCATCAGGATATGGAAAAGTATAATGAAGCAATCAGTGATGGAAAAAGATACGGCTCTCTTAAAGAATCATTTCTGGCGCATGGTATTACAAATGTCGAGTATCTGTTCCCGGATGCTAAGACTTTAAATGCATCGCCTGAATTTATCTCTAGAAATCAGGGGTGGGTAGATGATGTAATGAATAGCGTGCACCATACACCATTCTCTAGAATTAAATCAGTATTCGCTGATTTAAGAGAGGATGAAGCCCGGGCAAGAGGTTATATCAAAGGTAAGCTGAAGAAGGAGGAAGTATTCTCATTACTGAAGAGAACAACTACCCCGCAGACAATCTACAAGAAGCAGAAGATTGATCGCGACGATATTATCGATATTACAGATATCGATGTAATTATTTGGTTGAAATCAGAAATGCGATTGATGCTGAATGAGGAAATCGCAAGAGCAGTCTTGGTTGGTGATGGACGTCTTACATCTAGTGACGATCACATCAAAGAGGACAGCATTCGTCCAATTTGGAAAGATGCCGATCTTTACACGATTAAGTATGCTATTCCGATTACAAAAGAGTCAACTGCAGCTGAGAAGGCTAACGCATTTATTGAAGCATGTGTAAGAGCTCGTATTGAGTACAAGGGTTCTGGTAATCCAAAGCTGTTTGCACCAGAGTCAATTATCACTGAGTGCTTACTGCTAAAAGATAAGAATGGTAGAACCATCTACGATAACATTGACAAGTTGGCTACAGCATGCCGTGCATCAAAGATTGTTTCTGTTCCGGTTATGGAGAACCTTACACGTGTAGACAAGACTGATACACTGACTCTTCAGGGTATCATCGTAAACCTGCAGGATTACAACATTGGTGCAGACAAGGGTGGAGCAATCAACATGTTCGATGATTTCGATATCGACTACAACGCTCAGAAGTATCTTATCGAGACACGTATCTCTGGTGCTCTGATCAAACCATTATCTGCCATTGCAATCGAGACAAAAATTCCTACAGCAGACCTTAGCAAGGCATCTGCTGGATCAGGAACTGGAGTCAGCGGTAACTAATCAAAATGGGAGGAAATGATCGTGAATAGATGGTGTGGCAAGATCGGCTTTGCAGAACAAGTTGAAACAGTTCAATCAGTTTGGACTGAGGAAATAACTGAGCGTACGTATAGAGGTGATGTTCTTCGTAATACTAGACGTCTTCAGGATTCACAGGAGAAGATCTCATATAACATTTCGATCTCTAATCAGATCAGTGTTATTGGCGATGCCTATATGCGTGATCATTTCGTTGACATGAGATGGGTTGAGTTTATGGGGGCTAAGTGGAAGGCAACAGAAGTTGATGCTTCACAGGCCCCTAGACTAATAATAACATTAGGGGAGCTGTGGAATGAGGACGAGACTTGACTTTGATAGATATTTAAAAGATATCATTGGAAAAGGTGCCAATGTATATTTCCAGCCCCCTTCCAATGTATCCGGTGCTGGGCAAAAAGTTATAAAGAACATCAAATACCCGGCAATAATATATTCTGTTGACGATTACAATATTCGATCGGCAGATAATAAAAATTATAGTATTGATAAAGAATACTCAGTAGAAGTGGTAACTAAAGATCCGGATAGTATGCTGATTGATACGATAGTGGAGATACCCACTGCAAGATTTAATAGATCTTATATATCAGATGGTATGTACCATTCGGTCTTTGTAATTATATTTTAAAGGAGGAAAAACATGTCTAAATTAACATGGGACAAAACCGGAGAACGTAAGTACGAAACCGGTGTAGATCATGGAGTTATTTACCCTGTTGTTGACGGAGAATATGGCGCTGGTTCTGCATGGAATGGCCTTACTGCAGTCACAGAATCTCCATCTGGAGCAGAAGCATCCGCTGTATACGCTGATAACATGAAGTATCTTAGCCTCATGTCAGCTGAAGAGTTCGGAGCTACAATCGAAGCTTATACTTATCCAGAAGCATTTGATAGATGCAATGGTACAGCTGAAATTACTAAGGGAGTTACTATCGGCCAGCAGAACAGAGATACATTCGGTTTCTCTTATCGTACATTGCTTGGTAATGATGTAAAGAGCAATGATTATGGCTACAAGATTCACATCATTTATGGCGCTAAAGCATCGCCATCCGAGAAAAACTTCCAGACTGTAAATGATTCCCCAGAGGCAATTTCATTCAGTTGGGAAGTGTCAACAACTCCAGTCACAGTTGACGGATTCAAGCCTACCGCTCATCTCGAGATCGATTCCACAAAGGTCGAAGCTACAAAGATGAAGAAGATTGAAGATGCTTTATATGGAACAGAAGAAGCAGAAGCTAAGTTGCTGCTTCCAGATGAGATCATTAACCTTTTAAAATAACAGACCCGTCACTGGACGTCTCTGCAACTCCTATTACAGGAGAAGACGACCTGCTTGGCAAGAAGGCAGCTGATCTTCAGTCAAACATTAAGGTCAATGAGAGCACCGGAGTAATTTCTGGTACTCTTAACTATGTGACGGGCTATACCGGATTCAGCAGTAAAGTTGATGAACAGAGCGGTAATTACATTGCTCTTGACATTGCACCAAAGAGTGGTTTCCCTGAATCATTGACAGTCGAAGTTAAAGGCGGAACATCTGGTCCATCTAATCTTCTTCAGTCTGATCATCAGGCGGTTCTTAAGATCAAAGATGCTAATAAGCAGTCTATCTTAATTAAAGCGACTAATAAAGGCACAACAGAAACCAAAGAGTACACACTTACTGGTTTAACACTTAAAACAAAATAAAGTTTTTCCTAGTCTGCTAAAAATATGCAGGCTAGGATTTTTAAAAATGAAAGGAGACTAAACTATGTTTATCAAAACAATCAGTTACAAGGACTTTGACGGAAACGAGAGATCTGAGGATTTCTACTTCAACTTAACGCAAAGTGAAATTTTAAAATTGGAAACAAGCCTTAACGGGGGCTTAACATCATATATGAGTCTTATGGTACAGAAACAGTCCCAGCCGGATATTATGAATCTTTTTGAGAAGATCATTGATGCAGCTTATGGAATCAAGTCTCTTGACGGTCGTACATTTACAAAGACCCCTGAAGCACTGGCGGAGTTCAAGGCTACTGCAGCATATGACAAGTTCTTTATGGAAATTTGCATGGACGAAGCAAAAGCTTCCGAATTCCTGCTTAAAATCATGCCTGACGATGTAAGTGACAAGATCAAGAAAGCAGCCGAATCTGGAGTTTATGATGATGCTACATTGAATGATGCTCAGCGAAAAGCAATCTCGGCAGCGATGGCAGAAGTAGCAGGATCTGCAGTTGCAGCTGATGACGCTATGAAAGAAGCAAACTAAGGAGACAATTATGCTCGAATTAATTCTTCCTGGATATGAGCCATTTGATCAAGAAACTCAAACTTTTGGAAAGGTTATAAAACCTACTAAGATTAAGCTCGAGCATTCCTTAATAGCAATTTCAAAATGGGAGCAAATATGGCATAAACCATTATTGAAATTTATGGATGAGGGAACTCTAACCGATGAAGAGTTTCTTGATTATATGTATTGCATGATAGTTGGGTCTTTTGATAAGGTTGAATTTTTTAAACGGCTTGATGATCGTTTACTTAAAAAAGTGATAGACTATATTCAGGACCCAGCTACGGCATCTAGGGTTTTTACAATCGGAGATGACAATAAAGAAAAACCGGAGACGTTAACTAGCGAATTAATATACGCTTACTTAGCCATGGCTAGAATACCATTCGATCCTTGCGAGAAATGGAATATAAAGCGTGTATTCATGTTGATTGAATTGTATGCTGTAAAAACTAATCCACCTAAGAAGATGTCCGTTGATGAAATCCGTAGATGGCAAAAGAAAGAAAATGAAAGACGAAAAAAAGCAAACCATACAAAGGGGTGATATTATGGCCAGAACGCGAAAAGCAGCTGTTAACCTTATCAATTCTTGGGTTGGAAAAAATGAAAAAGATGGATCTTATAAATCTATTCTTGACATTTATAATAAACAGAAAGAAAAACCAAGAGGAGTAACCATGAAACCAGGGATGGCATGGTGCGCTACGACTTGGTCTGCCGTGGCAATTGCTCTGGGGTATACAGATATTATGCCAGTTGAGTGCAGTTGTTTTTACATTATTAAAAAAGCTAAGAAAATGGGCTGCTGGCAGGAGAAAGATAACTATATTCCTAAAATTGGAGATGCATGTATTTACGATTGGAAGGATAATGGAGTAGGAGATAATAAAGGAACTCCGAAACATATTGGCATGGTGACATATGTCAACAAGAATGAAGGATACTTTGTCGTAACCGAGGGTAATTATAAAGATGCTGTTAAGAAGAGGACCGTTAACATTAATGGAAAATTTATACGTGGATTCATCACGCCAAAATATGATGCTGATCAGCCAAAGATCAGTACCAGCACTCACCGCCATGCCGGTAAAGAAGTTAAAACAGTAGCAAGAGAAGTAATCGCTGGTCAATGGGGAGAAGATTATAAATCGAATCTTAAAGAAAAGCATTATGATGTCAACGCCGTTATGAAAGAAGTAGATGCAGTAATTAACACACCATGTGGAATAACGACTACTACTTGTTATGCAGCACATCTGAGCTATTTTTATAAGGGCTCATATAAAACTTCTAAGAAAACTCCTATGCGTATTGACGCTGGATGGAACAAAAAGCTTATGGTTGAAATTCCAGCTGGGAGAAAGGTTGAATGCTACGGATACTTCAGCAAGTATAAAAAATCTGTATGGTTACTTTGTGCTGTAACCATTAAAGGAAAGAAGTATACAGGATTTGTAGAATCTTCTAAGTTAATTGGATAAGGAGAAATGATATGATCAGATGCAAACTTGAGGGTAACTTTAAAAAGCTCAATAATTATTTCGAAAAGCTTTTGGAAGGCGTTAACGTTGGTGTATTAAACAAATACGGACGTGAAGGTGTAGCTGCCCTCAAGGCTGCAACTCCTGTTGATACTGGAGTAACAGCTGCATCATGGTATTATGAAATAGTGCGCGATAACAGATCTATAAGTTTGGTTTTTAAAAATTCTAATGTAGTGAACCATGTGAATATAGCTATTATTCTACAGTATGGGCATGGAACTAGAAATGGTGGATATGTTCAGGGGGTTGACTACATTAATCCGGCTTTAAAACCGGTATTTGATAGACTAGCTAAAGATGCTTGGAAGGAGGTCACTGGATAATGGGTAAAGTTGTTGAAGATGACGTTGTCAGAATGCAATTCGAGAATGGGCAATTCGAGAAAAAAATTCGTCAAAGTCAAAAATCTATAGAAGCTCTTAAGAAAAGCATCGATTTTAGTGAGTCTGGAAAGAGTCTTGCTAAATTTCAAAATGATACCAAAAAGTTCAACATGGACGGAATGGGCCGAGCGGTAGAAGCAGTTCAAGTCAAATTCTCAGCTATGGATACCGTAGTTATGAGTGTGTTGAATCGACTTACAAATGCAGCTGTTGATGCAGGCAAAAAAATAGTATCGGCTTTAGCTTTTGATGGTATGTCTGATGGTTGGAATGAATACAAACTAAAGATGAACTCCATTCAGACTATTATTATGTCTACTGGAGAAAGCTTATCTACAGTAAATAAGTATCTTGATGAGCTTAATACATATTCAGATAGAACTATTTATTCGTTCTCAGACATGACTGCGAATATCGGTAAATTTACAAATGCCGGTGTAGGCTTAAAAGATGCAGTTGCGGCAATTAAGGGTGTATCGAACGAAGCTGCAATTTCTGGCGCAAATGCAGAACAAGCATCACATGCGATGTATAACTTTGCTCAGGCATTATCATCTGGATATGTAAAGCTCATAGATTGGAAATCTATTGAAGTAGCGAATATGGCAACCATGGATTTTAAACAGAATTTGCTTGATACCGCAGTTGCTCTAGGTACAGTCGTTAAAAAGGGTGAAGACTACTATACCACAACTACCAATGCTAAAGGAGCTACATCTGATGCATTCAATGCTACGAAAAACTGGAACGATAATCTTCAGTATCAATGGATGACAACTGATGTTCTCGTTAAAACGCTTAGTAAGTATACGGATGAAACAACCGAATTAGGACAAAAAGCATATGCTGCCGCTTCCGAATTTAAGGATGCCGGACAGATGTTCACCGCTTGGAAAGAAGCGATTGGTTCTGGGTGGGAACACATGTGGGAAACAATATTTGGTAATTTCGAAGAATCTAAAAAGCTTTGGGGATTCTTAGATAGCATAATCGGTAATTATATAGTAAAGACATTCGCCGCTAAGAATGCTACTCTAGATGCTTGGAAGAAGATGGGCGGCCGCAATTCATTAATGCACTCATTTACAAATATTCTAGCAGCAGCTGTTGCTGTATTAGATACTTTTAAGGTTGCCTACAGGGCAATCTTCCCAGAAAAGAATGCAAAAGAAATAAAAAATATAACAGATGCATTTGAAGCTTTCACTAAGAAACTAATAATGTCCAGGGACAAGGTAGACAAACTTTATAGAACTTTAAAAGGTTTCTTTACGATTATAAAAATCATGACTAATTTAATAGGAAATGGTTTAAATGTGGCATTAGCAATAGCCAGCAAACTATTTCCCGCTATCGCTGATGGATTACTGACAATAACTGCATCAGCAGGTGATGCTATTTCAAAATCGGGCGATGCTATAGATAGAGTCACTAATAAAATAACTAATTTTGTAAAACTTGTTGGCCAGAAAATTGCTTTGCCAGGATTCGAAGGAGTCGTTTCTATTCTTAAGGGAATATGGAAAATTATAACAATAGTTGGAGGAAAGGTAACGTCATTCTTCAAAATGCTTGGGAGCGGAATGTCTAATGCATTTAGAAGTGGTGATATAAAGTCGGCCCTTGATATTTTAAATACAGGTCTTATTTCTGGTATGCTTATCGGATTAAATAAATTTGTAGCACAATTTAACTCGTTCTTTAAAGATGCTAAAAAGACGGTTGACGGAATAACAAAAATTCTAGATCCTGTTAGAGAATGCTTTGAAGCATTTCAGAGTAAACTAAGAGCTGATGCGCTTATTAAAATCGCAAGTGCAATAGGTATATTAGCTGTATCTCTAATGCTAATAGCATCAATTAAACCTGACCGATTAGCTAGTGCATTACTTGGAATTAGTGGTTTATTTAGCGAATTAATGTTGTCATTAGCAGCATTTAGTAAAATAAGCGGGTCTATGAAAGGTGTAGCTAAATCTTGTGCTGCAATGATATCGATAAGTGCTGCGGTACTTATTCTATCATCAGCTATGAAAAAGTTGTCTTCTATTGATTTGTCTGGGATAGGAAGAGGCTTGACTGCTGTTGGAGGACTACTTGCAGAACTGTTAGCTTTTCAAGCAATATCAAAAGAAATTGATAAAGTTGGAAAAGCTTCAAAAGGAATAGTTTCAATATCTTTGGCTATGCTAATCCTATCGCAAGCAGTTAAAAATTTCGGAAATTTAAGTTGGGAACAGATTGGAAAAGGTCTCACATCTGTTGCTGCTTTACTTGTTAGCATTGCAGCTTTTACAGCATTAACAGGAAATGCTAAGAAAATAATCAGTACATCAACTGCGATGATCTCATTGAGTATAGCTATGAATTTGTTAGCATTGGCTATGAATAGGTTTTCTGGTATGAGTTGGACAGGAATAGCTAAAGGTCTTACTGCTATGGGTGCAGCATTAGTCGAATTATCAGTAGCAATGAATTTTATGCCAAAGGGTATGATTGCAAAAGGCGCTGGTCTTATAGCGGTTGTTACAGCGTTAAATATTTTAACATCGGCACTGTCTAGCAGCGGAAATATGGAGTGGACAGAAATAGCTAAAGGACTAATTGCTATTGGTGGTTCGTTAAGTATTTTAGCAATTGCACTTAATGCAATGAAGGGGACAATTTCCGGAAGCATAGCATTGACGACTGCTGCTGGAGCATTAGCAATACTTACGCCTCAGCTATTATTACTTGGTAATATGAGCGTTAGTAGTATAGCTAAAAGTTTATTGACATTAGCCGGTGCTTTTACAGTAATTGGAGTTGCTGGAGCGGCACTTGTACCTATATTACCAGCTATACTTGGCATGGCAGGTGCATTTGCGCTTATCGGTGTATCAGTATTAGGTATAGGTACAGGATTATTAGCGGCTGGTGTTGGTTTGACAGCTATAGCAGCTGGATTTACAGCTCTGGCTGGTACGACCGCAGCAGGTGCAACTGCTATTGTAGCTTCCTTATCTGTGATTATAACTGGAATAGCTGGTCTAATACCTGCAATAGCCTCTAAAATCGGAGAAGGAATAGTAGAGTTCTGTAAAGCAATAGCAAATGGAGCTTCTGCTATTGGTAATATGGTTAAAACAGTATTACTAACAGTTCTTGATGTAATTAATACATGCGCTCCAGACATAGTGGAAACTGTAGTGGGACTAATAGACGCACTACTAACGACAATATCTCAACATATGCCGAACATTGTTAATGCTGGCATGGATATACTTGAAGCTTTCATATCTGGAATTGCAGACCACATAAGCGATATAACAGAATCGGCTATTGACATAGTCATTAATTTCGTCAACGCAATATCTGACAAATTACCAGATGTTATTGATGCGGGATTTAATCTCATTATAAGTTTTATCAATGGACTTGCTGACGCTATCGACAAGAATACCCCAAAACTTACAAAAGCTGTTAATAAATTGATGATAGCAGTACTTGATGCTGCAGTTACAGTTTTAACCGGTGGAATTGACTTATTTAAGACTATCGGTAATAAAATAATGAACAGTGGACTCGTGAAGGGTATTAAGTCTAAAACATCAACGATGGTTAAAACAATAAAAGATTCTATTTCTTCTGGAATAAAATCGGCAAAATCCTTTGGAAGCAAATGGTTAAGTGTCGGCAAGAATTTTGTGTCTGGAGTCATCAAAGGCATAAAAGATAAGGCCGCGGGCCTTGCCAAGGCAGCGGCAGATGTTGGTAAGGAAGCTCTTAATGGCATAAAGAAAGCCCTTGACATTCATTCCCCGTCCAAGGAAACCAATAAACTTGGAGTTTACGCTGGAGAAGGTCTTGTCAAAGGTGTCAAATCTAAAACTGGAGATGTTGAGCTTGCGGGCATTGACATGGGACGAGGAGCTTTGCTAGGCGCTGGAAAAGGAATAAAAGACGGTGCTAAGAAAGCACAAAAAACAGTTACGGGATATGTTAAGGGAATTAAGAAATCCATTAGTAAATCGGTTGGAAATAAAGACGTTGATGGCGTTATGAAGACTGTAAATGGCATTCTTAATGCAGGCAACAGTACGTTTTCAGACCAAATGGATAAAACGACAAAAGACATTATCAAAAATGCTAACAAAACCGGAGCTGGCGTAACTAGTGCATATGATAGCACTTCTAAGAAAATTACAGGTAGGTCTAAGAAGAACAGCAAGAAAGCAAAGATCAAGATGACCAAAATCATAAAGGTCGCTTATCAGTTTGGAAAGACTTTCGACAAAGCTGTAAGCTCGTTTAATAAAACTCCTTATGAGACGATTACTAAAATCTCTAAGAGTTTAGGAAAAGAGCTGCTTAAGACAACACCGAAACTTAAGACCGTTAGCAAAGCTACTAAAACTGCCGAAAAAACTATTAAGAATTTTGCTATTGCCTTGTACAAGGAATCAGATCAGTATAAGGAAGACACTAAGTCTGTTAAGCAGCACGAGGCAGCTTTGAAGAAACTTCTTAAAACTCAAGACCGTTTAAAGAAGGGTCTTAGCGCTTCAGGTAAGAAGCTTAGCAAAAAGAATCTCAATTCGGCTATTAAGGAAAATAACACTGCTATTAAAAATGCTGTGAAACAGCTGAAAGATGATCAAAAGACGATCCAGTCCAACATTAACTCGACGTTCAAAGAATACAGGAACAATATTATTAATTCGATAAAGGAATATACTAAGTTTACGAATATTGCATTCGATAACTCTAGGAACATATTCTCCGAATTCTCTGATTCTATGGACGATGAGATGAGTACAGTTCTTAAGAACATGGAAAGTCAGGTTGATGGTTATCAGGAGATGAAGGATAACCTTGCGAAATTATCCAAGAATGGTCTTAGTAAAGGACTTATTGATACTCTTAAAGGTATGGGAGAATCTGGTTATGCATACATAAAATTATTTGCAAATGCTTCAAAAGAAGAAATCGATAGGGCAAACACAGCGTATGCAGAAGCTAGTAAGCAAACTAAAGAAGATATTATCGCTTCTTATAAGAAAACCTATCAAGATGCTGTTAAATGGAAGAATTCCATAAAGAAGATGCTCAATCAAGGTTGGGATATTCGCCTTGTTCAGGAATTGGTCGATGAAGGACCTGGAAATCTTAGTAAAGTATTAGAGATGCTCACGTTTTCAGACGAAGAGCGTAAAGAAATCAACAGTGTATACGTTAAGAATCTCAAACTTCAAAAATCTGGAGCCAATGATATTATCAAGTCGTTTGCTTTAAAGAAGGAAAAAGAGGCAGCTAAGAAAAAAGCTAAGAAGAATGTAAAGAAAACTGCAAAAGATGTTAAGAAGGACGTAAAAGAAATTCCTAATGCTGTTTCAGAAGCAGCAAAAGAAATGGAGAAGAACCTCAAGAAGATAAATGGCGATTGGGACGATGCAAAGAAGAAAATCGAAGATACTGCAAAGTCTATGGCAGAGTCTGTAAAGAGTAGTCTCGATAGCTTCACGTCGTTTGTTAATTTCGACATTTCAAGTTCTACGGATTACTTTACGAGATACGAGGAAGTAGTAAATGATCTCGGCAATGACACCATTATCGATCGTATGTGGTCACAGGTTAATGCCGAAAAGAGAGTAATCGAAGGTCTCGAGGAACTAAAGAATATGGGATTTGCAGATGGATTGCTGGATTATCTTAAGAGTCTAGGGACGCAAGCGATACCGTATATCGAAGGATTCAGACTTGCTACGGCTGATCAGATTGGTCGAACAAATGCAGTATTCAAAGAGAAGATGCAAATGACAAAAGATCAAATTTTACAGCAGGCAAAGGATAATATGGAATCTGTTAAGAAATGGCGAGATGAAATTGTTGTGTTGTCGAAAGAGCTTGACCCAAGGCTATTGCAAGAGTTGATAAACAAAGGCTTGGACGGAGCAGATATCGTCGATGCGTATTTCCAAATGACACCAGATGAAAAGAAGCAGATAAATCAGTATTACAAAGATACATTATCTATGAACGAGGAAGTTTCTAAAGAAGTATCTGATTCGTACAAAGAAGCAGGTCTAGGAGCTGTCAATTCCATGTATCAGGGAATGATTGATGCTGCTACAGGCAAGGATGTATCTTCTAAGAAAGGCTCATCTAGGAACCTCAAAGGATCTGCAGCGACAAAAACTGTTCACGCGGTAGCTAAGTCATTTGACGAAGTACTTAAAAAAGATACGTCATTCAAGTCTTCAGGTAAGAAAGCTGGAAACCAGTTCAAAGCTGGAATCGACTCAGCTTCCGAAGGGGTTGCAAATTCTGCAAAGCAATCAGCCAAGAAGGCTTGTACAACCTTTACGAATTACGTAGAGACAAACTTCAAGAAAGCTTTTAAATCTGCTGGAGAATCTATGGGTACGCGCTTTGCTATTGGACTTTCATCTTCATCAGTATTGTCAACTGTAGAATCCTCTTGTAAAGCTGTAGTCGATAAAGCGTTGTCTGAATTTGGAAAAGGCAGTGGAAAAGCCGGATCAAAAGGAACCTCACTCGGTACGTCATTCGCTAACGGAATAAAAGGTGCAATACCTTCAGCTGTAAGTGCTGCTCAAGCTTTAGTAGATGCTGTAAACGCTGTATTATCAACGATAAGAATGCCTACATTGACTGCTAGCATTAGCACATCTGGGTTATCGAGTCTAGGAACGAATTCAGCAATTATATCTGGCGCGGTAACGTCTGCGACTGGATCTTCTGCAGCTGGAACTAGCGCTGGTTTGGCAGCTTCTATAGCTAGCAGTTTGGCAGGAGGTGTAATGGGAAGTAATCTTAAAAAAGCTTTGGCGGCATTACAGAATGGCGGAAGGGGTAAAACTGGTCACGCTCTAAAAGGATCTAGTACCAATGTAACTAATAACTACACATTCAATCAGACAAACAATTCTCCTGTTGCATTATCTAATACAGAGATATATCGACAGACAAAGAATCAGTTTAGTCAGTTAAAGGGGGCTCTTAAATGATAAAGAAAGTAATTGTTACTAATTATTTAGGGGAATCCATAGAAATGGAATTAGCTAGGCCTGAGGTTTCGGGTCTAGCTATAACAAACATCGACGGATTAGGGCCCGTAAAGGCCACGATCAATACTAGTGAGATAGCGACCGGCGACGGAGCATTATACAATAGTGCTAAGCTTGAAACTAGAAACATTGTTATGGATCTGGACTTTAGATTCGGAACAGACATTGAAACCATCAGGCATACTACATATAAGTATTTCCCTATCAAGAGATATATCACGTTGACATTCGTAACGGATCAGAGATCTCTTGACGCTTTCGGTTACGTCGAGTCAAATGAGCCTGCAATATTCCAGGAACATGAAGCAACTCAGATTTCCGTAATTTGTCCAGATCCATACTTTTATGCAACTAATGGAAAGACGCTTACATTGTTTAGTGGTGTCAATCCTAAATTTGAATTTCCATTTGAAAACAACTCATTAACTGAAAAGCTCATAAACTTTGGCGATATCGTGCACATGTACGAGAATATAGTAACGTATAAAGGAGATGCTTCAGTTGGTATAATAATAACGATTCATGCATTAGATACGGTAAAAGATATCGTAATCTATAATGCTAGAACTCGTGAAGTTATGAGGATAAATACTGACTTTATACAGACCTTAACTGGGCAAGCATATGGCGCTGGAGATGATATTATCATCAATACCAAGCGAGGTGAAAAGTCAGTTACATTATTGAGAGCTGGACTAACAACAAATATTCTCAATTGCCTAGGCAAAGGATCTAGTTGGTTCCAGCTGTCGAAAGGAGATAACATCTTCATTTACAATGCTACAGAAGGTGCAATGAGTATTCAGTTCAAGATTGAAAATGATACAATCTATGAAGGAGTATGATTTAAGGAGGTAAATAATGGAAGCTACAATATTAAACTCACGGTTTGAAAAAGTAGCCATCATTGACAGGTTCAAGTCCTTCATTTGGACTGATAGATATCAAGAGAATGGAGACTTTGAACTATACCTCACTTTGGATATGGATGGGGTATTCCCTTATCTAGTCAACGACTACTATCTTCAAAATGATAGTTCAGTTCACATGATGATTATTCAGGGAATGCTTCTAGAAACAAATGCTACAGAAGGACCGACAATTAAAGTAATAGGTTATTCCCTTGAGAGCTTATTAAAGCGTAGAATAATCTGGGACAATACTACTCTGAGTGGCAATTTCCAAGATGGTGTACAGAAGCTAATAAATGACGCTATCATATCGCCGTCAAAATCAGAAAGAAAGATTTCTAACTTTGTATTCAAGAAGAGTACAGACAGCAGAATAACTGCTTTAACAATTGACGCTAAATATGAGCAACATGAAAACTTATACGAGGCAATAAACTCACTTTGTGTCGAGAAGCAAATTGGGTTTAAAATTACACTAAATGAAAATAAACAATTCGAGTTTGAGCTGTACAAAGGTATTGATAGATCTTATGCACAGCAATTAACTCCGTATGTTGTATTCAGTCCTTCATTTGAAAACTTAAATAACACATCTTATTTGGACAGTAAAGAAGATTACGCAAATGTTGCGTTAACTGTTGGAGAAGATGGGGATACACAAACATTATCCGGGAATCCGTTGAAGATTACTAAAGAAGTGACTAGGGACGGAGAAACTCAGGAACAGTTGAGCGGTATGCATCGATGTGAGATATATGTTGATGCTGGGTCGATTACTTCTGAGGATGAGGACCATAAAATGAGCGACGCCGAGCGACTTAAAGTAGTTGCTCAGAAGGGCAAAGAAGCTTTGGCTGAGAAACCACATACAATATCTATGGACGGGGACGTTGATCCTCATACTATGTTTGTGTATGGAAGAGATTTCAAAATGGGGGATATAGTACAGATAGAAAACGACTATGGTATTAAAGGGACGTCGACCGTGTCGGAATTTATCATGTCCCAAGATTCTAGTGGGGAAACTTCATACCCTACTTTTACAGACTTTGTAAGCGCCGATGATAACAGAATACCAGTCGGCTCTTAAAGAATAAGATAAAGGAGGAAAAATATGAGTTTTGCATCTGGATTTTTTAATTCCGTAGATCATGATAGATTATATGATGCTACAGACATTTCGAGATTATTTGATGGTCTAATTCGAGATGGAATATTCGCATCTATTGGCGACTGTTTTGTTGTAAAGCAGAGCAACCAGATGAACGTAACAGTTGGAACTGGCCGAGCATGGTTCAATCATACTTGGAGTTACAACGATGCACTTTACCCAGTGACGATTCCACCATCAGAGATTCTTATGGACAGAATCGACGCAATTGTTCTGGAGATCAACTCTGTCGAGGCGGTAAGGGCGAATAGCATTAAACTAATTAAAGGAACGCCATCTTCTACGCCTACCAAGCCATCATTGACAAATGCTAAGGAAGTTCATCAGTATCCGTTGGCTTACGTTAAGGTTGGCAAAGAGGTTACGTCCATTAGACAGGCAGACATTGAGAACTGTGTAGGGACGAGTGTGTGTCCATTTGTTACAGGTATCCTTGAGGTAATCAGCATTGAACAGCTTATACCTCAGTGGAAAGATATCCTGAATAGGTTTGTAGAAGAGAATACTGCCAACTTCAATACTTGGATGAATGGTGAGAAACAGGATTATCAGGCTTGGCTTGCTGCCGCTAAGAAAGAGATTGCTGATTGGGAAGCAACTTCAAAATCGGACTATCAGAAATGGTATGACAGCATTAAGAACGGCTATGACCAGTGGTTTGCTACGATTAAAGCCGCTTACGATGCTAACTGGTCAACATTCCAGCAGTGGGAAAAATCATCTCAGGCCGAGTTCGATAAGTGGTTTGAGAATATGAAAAACAAACTCGAAGGCGACCTTGGTGCTAAACTTACTCTAGAAACAGAAAAGCTAGGTAAGGAGAAAGTGTCGCTAATTGAGTCGACTAAAATGGATCTCGTAGGTACTGTAGAAGCCCCGTTGATGATTGGCAAGGCTACGAGGAATTTATTACCTTTTCCATATGTTAAAGCTAACGGAAGCATTTCACACGGTGTGACCATGGTATACACTAAAGAAGGAACAGTATCATTGGATGGCACCATATCAGGCGATATACAACCTGGTTTTGCGTTATATGAGAATGTTGAGAATCTATTTAATGGTGTTATAAATACGTTGTATTCTAAATATGATACGACAATTAAAGGAGATTTGCACTCGTTTTTTCAAATTTTTAAAAAAAATGATGGTTCTTGGGTAACTAACGTTGAAACTTTGTCAAAAAATGATTATGATTGGACAAACTATAAATGCAATTATGTAGTTCAGTATCATAAAACATCTGGGGATGTTCATGGAACAGTGTCAAATATTAGAATTGTAACTAATGCTGACGATCCATTTGTTCCATACTCAGGCTATGATATTAAGACATACGGGAAGAATATTCTTGCTTATCCGTATGCTCAGAAAACTACGAATAATAACGGTCTCACATTTACAGTTTTAAAAGAAGGAATGATTAAAATCGAAGGAACAACTAAAAAATCATTTTTAGCTTTCATTATTAGTACTGATGAATGCAATGCATTTCTTTTGAGAATGCTAAAAGCGGGACATGACCTAAAAATAATCGCTAAAAAAAGTGTAACTAATGTTGAAGCGTACATTCAAGTTTTTACAAATACAAATGTATACGTTAAAAACTTTTCTGATATTTTAAAACATGATGCTTATGATTGGAGCGAACATCATGTCATTATTGCGATTCAACATAATAACCCAGCTTCAAATGTTAATGCTACGATTTCGGACATCATGGTAACTCTTGACGATTCTGACACCACAGTATTCGCCCCATACCAATCCTCTACTATGAAGATCACTCAGGCTACAGAGTTTCCTAATTTCGATCTAAAAGCATTCGATGGAGCTACTCACATTATCTCGCCAGGTAATGTTCAGTCATTCCACGCAGATGCTCCAAATGGTAAATATCTGTTAGAGTCAATCAAGAAATCAGCAGAGTCTGGAGGCGTTAGCTATGGAGCAACTAAACCAACCAATCCTAAGCCTGGAGATTTGTGGGTGAATCCAAACGAAACGAATGTTTTATACGTTTACACTGGGAAATATTGGTATGTCACTAATGAGCTTTATATTGGTGAGAATGGCAGTTTTCCATCTTCTCCATATGTCGGCCAGTTAGTCTATAACCCTAATAGTAAAATGATGCATGTTTATATTCCATACGGTGGATCTTTTGGCGGTCCAGGTTGGTACCCAGTTGGATCGGATGATCCTGGAGGATATCATTACGGCGCTTCAGCCCCATCTAATACAAAGCTTCTATGGATTGATACTTCAGGTGTGGCTAAATTCTACAATGGTTCTGCCTGGGTACCATTAGCAGCTACGTGGGGTTAATTCAAAATGGGGGTATTATGTAATGTATTTATCAGGATTTGATCGCTTTACAAAAGATAAAGAAAAACGAAATACAAAAAATCCCCGGGAGGAAAAATCAAATAAAGTTTTTTAAAAAGGAGGGTGAAGATAATGCCTAATTTTCTTACCGCGGCAGAAATGAACACTCTTAAAGCCAAGGTAAAAACTGAAATGCAACGTAGAGCATACAATGGTTCTATGACTGGGTTCGCATCTGCATCGTACGACTTCTCCACAACTCCTACATCTGGAACCAAAGTCACAGCAGACCAAGGTAAAAAAGTAATCGAGCCTTTGTTGAACATTAAAGATCATGGCAATTTGAATACTGTCGATCTTAAGACAGGCGCTAAGATTCCGTCATCATTTAACAACGAATTACTATCTTACACTGACTCGTTGTCTAAAGAGCCAATCGATGGGGCTACCTCTTCATGTCGTGGAGCATGCTCTGGACTATGTGTAGGGACGTGTGGTAATACATGTAGTGGTTGTAGTAGCTGTTCTGGCGGATGTAGCGGATCTGGTGGATCTGGAGGTAGTGGCTCTAGTGGTTGTGGTGGATGTAGTGGAAATTGCGGCGGGTGTAATTCTTGCTCTGGTTGCATAGGGTGTAGCAGTGGATGCCAAGGAGGATGTTCTGGATCTTGTGAAGGGTGTGGGAAATCGTGCAGTGGGTGCAGTGGGTGCTCGGGATCATGTGAAGGATGCTCAGGATGCGCCGGATGCGGAGGATCTTGTTCTAGTTCGTGTTCATCGAAAGGAAAAGGTTCGGCTTGTGCCACATGCTATAGTTGCACTGGCTGTGCTAGTTCGTGTTCTTCATGTTCATCTTGTGGAGGATGTTCTGGATCAAGTGGATGCGGAGGCAATTGCGATGGGTGCTATGCTGGCTGTGATGGGTCTTGTGACGCTGGTTGCTTTAGTAATTGTAGTGGGTGCGAAGGATCATGTGAATCAGCATGTACAACAGGATGTCAAGGCTGTTCTGGTTGTTCTGGAGGATGTAGCGGTTGTTCTGGAGGATGTAGCGGTTGTTCTGGTTGTGGTTCGGGATGTGATGGTTGTAGTAATGAATGCAGTGGACAATGTAAAAACGCATGTGCTACTACCTGCTCAGCAACGTGTACTGGTACATGTCAAGCTCAAGCATTTGGAGCTGTAGTCCAAGGTGGAGTTCAGGACCCAACAGTAGATCTGATTGCCAATGGTGAATGGACTTATTTAGTTGACACCGATTTAGTAACTGCTAAATCTGTAAGCGTAACTAGAAAAGGAACATATTATAATTTTAATATTGATGGTTTAACGATTTTAAATCAGAAAACAAATCTGGGCGACACAGCAATAACATTTATTAATGAACATGATTCATTGCTTGACCCTTCCAAAATGAGTGCCAACGAACCGACTATAAAATTAGATAGCAAAAATGATTGGTATCTTGTTCCAGTTTATCCAACATATAAGCTAAAGATTAACAAGGGAAAGCCATTAGCGACATTCGCTAATACATATTATAGCGAATTACATTTTAATATCAAAGCATAAAAACTATTAAAAGAAAAGGAGTTAACTAATATGAAAAACTTTACATTAGAACTTAACAAGGAAACAGCTGACTATTTACAGAGACTTGCATACGAGGTTATGACTAGAAAAGACGTTGTAGCTCATATGCTTGAGTCGGCGAAAGATGATACGGATGCTTCAGTGCTGGACTCAGTACCATTCAAGCATTATCACAAACTGCTTGAAGAGGCTGAGTGTTCCTACGATATTGCTAAAGCTGAGTTAGAAAAGTCTTTACAGCCTCGTGTTCTGGAGCATGAAGGAAAAGATGTTAAATTCAGATGGGCAGTAACAGACTTTTCAGAGCACCTCGTACACATTACCGTATTAGAGGGCTAAGCCTATGAAGAAGTTTGAACAGTTTCAGGATATGATTGGAAGGTTGTATCCTGAGACAATTATTACAAATAATGCATCTGACAGAAGAACTTTATCTCGTACCGTGACTTTTCAAGTAACAGACGAGTGTAACTTGTGCTGTACCTACTGTTACCAGATAAACAAAGGCAAGAGAAAAATGAAGTTCGAAGATGCAAAGAAACTTATTGATATGCTTCTTACCGGTGATGAACGCCTCGGTAACTACATCGACGCCTCTACATCACCTGGTATTATCATTGAGTTTATTGGCGGAGAGCCTTTCTTATGCGTGGATCTTATTGATCAGATTTGCACGTATTTCTATGATAAGGCTATCGAGTTGATGCACCCATGGGCAACAAAATTTTGTATTTCGATTTGCTCAAATGGTGTATTATATTTTGAGCCTAAGGTTCAGAAGTTCCTGAACAAATGGCGTCATAACCTCTCTTTCTCAATTACCATCGATGGAAATAAGGCTCTGCACGATGCTTGTAGAGTCTTTCCAGATGGTACTGGGTCTTATGACATAGCAGTAGCTGGAGCCCAAGATTGGATATCAAGAGGATACTATATGGGCTCTAAGATCACCATAGCGCCAGGTAATGTGCAGCATCTATTCTCGGCGATTAAGCATATGGTAGAACTTGGATACAAAGATATTAATGCAAATGTCGTTTATGAAAAAGGATGGACATTGGAGCACGCGAAAATCTATTATGAGCAGCTCAAAATGTTAGCCGATTATTGGCTTGAAAATGACTTAGCCGACGACCATTTCATGGCATTATTCGAGAATGACTTCTTCAAACCAAAGGAAGAAACGGATGTCGAAAACTGGTGTGGAGGAACTGGCTTCATGCTGGCGATGGACCCAGACGGATGGCTTTATCCATGTATAAGATATATGGAGAGCAGTCTAGGAACATCTCGAGAGCCTCTTAGAATTGGTCACGTAAATTTCGGGATTGCACAGAGAACATGCGACAAGCAATGCGTCGAATGTCTGAATAAGATCGACAGAAGAACAGAGTCTAGTGACGAGTGTTTCTATTGTCCTATAGCTGAGGGTTGCAGTTGGTGCTCTGCGTACAACTACCAAGAAAATGGAACTCCAGATTCTCGTTGTACTTATATTTGCGATATGCACAAGACTCGATCTCTTGCAAATGCATACTTCTGGAATAAGTGGTATCGTAAGAAACATTGGAAACAGAGATTCAAAATATACTGCCCGGACGAATGGGCCATTCCTATTATCGGAGAGGAAGAACTTAATATGCTTAAAGAATTAAGTAAGGAGGATCAAAATGAAACTTAAATTCGGAAACGGAACGACAGTTGATATTCGCAAATTTACAAGAGAGTATGCTCAGAATCAATCAGGTAGAACTTATCTGAACATTACTTCAACATATGAATCCCCAGCAGTGTTTGACAGGATCGCTTCTACGGCCCGAAATGCCGACAATATCTCTCATATGGAGATCACAGACGACAATGGAAATGTCACCACATTCGATGGGTTCAAACTGGATAACGTTATTGAGATCCATGATGGATTATCCAATGATGTTACCATCAGGGCTTACAAGAATGACCCAGTTATTACAACTGACGGCTCAGAATTAGAGGCTACTAGTGAGTCTTTAGCATAAATCAAAATGGTTTAGGGAGGTGATTCCATTGCAGTAATTTTTTTGATTGTCCAAGCGACGTTAAAAGAAAATTTAATAATATCCCTAGACTTTTACTCGTTTGTGTCTAGAGATAAGAACATTTCAATCAAAATAAGAAAGGAGCTGTTTTGCTATGGATTATACACCAAATATCAATACCCAGGGAATGCGACAGCCTATGGGTCCTGTAGACCAACCAAATTGGAATGGAGGACCAAGGTTAAATCATAATCCCCAAGTTATGAACAACCGGGCCGTAGGGCAGCCTAATCTGTCAAATGCAATGGCGAACCAACAACCAATTATTCCAATCAGAGGAAGGATTGTAACTTCAGAACAGGACATTGTACCTGCAGAAATACCGATGGATGGTAGCATTTGCCTGTTTATGACAGAAGATTGTAAGAGCATTATTGCCAAGCAGTGGAACAGCAATGGTGTTCTGCAAAGTCTTATCTATTCTCCAAGTTCGAATGAGCAGGCTCAATCAGAGTGTCAAAATGCTGATAGCACCGGAGAATTAAAAGCTCAACTTGACAGGATAGAAAACATGCTCAAGAGGCAAAATCATCAAAATAAGTCGCGATTCAAGGAGGACAAAAAGAATGATAAGTCAATGCATTCAGCAAATGGCGATGAAGATTCTAAAGGAGAATCCTAATATTGCCAATAACCCAAATGCTCAAAGTATGATTAATGTTATTCAATCTGGAGATGAGAAAAAAGGGCAGGAGATTGCAGAGAACATTTGTAAGTCTATGGGTGTAAGTAAAGAAGATGCTATTAGACAAGCAGAACAGTTCTTTCATGTAAAATAAGGAGGAAGTAATTATGTTTAATATGGGTAGTGCACCAAGTCTTGCAGATATTGCTGCTGTTACAAAAGATGGAAACGGTGATGGCTGGGGTAATGGAAATGGATGGTGGGTGTTAATCATCCTGTTTGCTATCTTCGGCGGATGGGGAAATGGCTGGGGTGGCCAGGGACGAAATGGAGAGGGCTGTGCAACTAACGGTGATCTCCAGAGAGGATTTGATACCCAGTCAATCCTTAACAAGCTTAGCGGCATTGACAATGGAATTTGCGATGGATTCTATGCTATGAACACTAGCCTGCTTCAGTCTACTAACGCTCTTCAGAATGCTATTAGCGACAGTGCTAATGCTTCTAATATCGCAAACTTACAGTCAACAAATGCAATCCAGACACAGTTAGCTGATTGCTGCTGCCAGAACCGTCAGGGTCAGGCTCAGATTCAGTATGATATGGCTACAAACACATGCGCTATCACTAACGCTATTCAAAATCAGACAAGAGACATTATTGACAACGATAATGCCAACTATCGCGCTCTGCATGATGAAATGGTCAAAATGCAGATGGATGCGAAAGATCAGACAATCGCTAGTCAGCAGGCTGCTATTAACAAACTGGAGCTTACAGCATCTCAGTGTGCTCAGAACCAGTATCTCGTTAATCAGTTACGTCCAGCGGCTGTTCCGGCATTTACAGTACCAAATCCATATGCAAACTACGGGTTTGGATGCTACTGCGGATCAAATAATAACGGTTGCTGCTAATTAACGTCAAAATGATTAGGGAGGGTCTAGTAATGGGCTCTCCCTTGTATGGAGGTATTACAAAATGATTGAATTATCAAATACTACTGCCCAGGTATTGCCTGCTGGTCAGTCCATTACCTTTGACAAAGTTCTTCTCAAAACAGGTTGTGCTGAGTGCCATAGGGAAAACACAGGATCTGTCAAAATGAGAGCTAATGGTATTTATGAAGTTTCTTTTGCTGGTAACATCTCGGGAGCAGTCGCAGGCACTCCTGTTCAGCTTGCTTTTCAATTAGGTGGCGTAACCATGCCAGAGACAACTATGGTTGCTACTCCTGGAGCCGCTAACGCTTCTAACAACGTAGCTACTTCAACTTTAATCAAGAATTGCTGCGGGGACTACGATCGTATAACCGTAACTAATAATGGTACTGCGGACGTAACTGTCGCTGCTAACAGCGCTTTTATTGTTCGTAGGCTTGCCTAAGGAGGTGTCGTCAAAATGGAAAAGATGAAAGACCTTTGTTCTATTAAGGCAACCCTTGTTGATTCGGTAAAAGAACAACTCTCACATGGAATCGAATGCGTAGATGCCCACGAAATGGGAGAAGTTGTTGACATGATCAAAGACATTTACGAAGCCGAGAACTACTGCATGCAGTCGAAATATTACAAGTCGATTGTGGAAGCTATGGGCGATGGATCTTACGGTTACAACCCAAATCGTTATGCTTCTAGTGGTAGATACGCTTCAACTGGGCATGGAACTAGATATGGATATATGCCATATTTAGAAGGTGAAGACTACATTATGCAGCAGTATCTCACTGGAGATCCAACAGAGTTTGCAGATCAAATGAAACTTCGTTACGGTTACATTGATCAAAATGATCCAAAAATGATGAATAAACCAGTTAGCACTTATGGCGCTGCGTATGATTCTTGGTCTGATGCAAGAAAACATTATACGAAAACTGGATCATCAGAAGATAAAGAGAGAATGGAACAGCATGGAGAAGAACATGTCGAGAAGGCCATTATCTCTATGCGTGACATTTGGAGCGAGGCCAGCCCTGAATTGAAACGCAGAATGAAAACCGAACTTTCTACATTAGTAGACAGCATGAGTATCTAAAGAGAACTGCGATTATGGACAGATTCTCAATGAATGGATATTTATGGAGAATAAAGTTCGTAAACCCAAATGACAAAATGCTTATGGATAGGACTGGAAAAATGACATTAGCCACCACTGATCCAAACCTTGCAACTATTTTCATGTCGAGGAGCTTATCTGGTGCGCTCCTTATGAAAGTTCTTATCCATGAGCTAGGTCATTGTGCTCTTGTTAGTTACAGTTTGCTAGACGATATTCATAAGGTTGTAAAGCCAGAATATTGGATATGGGCTGAAGAATGGGTCTGCAACTTTATAGCCGATTATGGAACTAAGATATTTTCAATAGCTTATTCTGTATTAGGTAATGACGCATGGATGTTTATTCCTTATGAACTTGATAGAGTAATCGCATAAGGAGGAAATTATGGAAAGCATCGTATCGATAATTGTCACTGTGTTGTGCTCGGTTATTGCATCCTCGGGATTCTGGGCTTGGCTCCAGAAAAAAGATGACAAAAAATCATTACAAAGTCAGATGCTAATTGGACTGGCCCATGACCGCATTGTAGCGTTAGGGATGACATACATCGAACGCGGATGGATCACCAAAGATGAATATGAGAATCTGAGCGACTATCTTTATGAACCGTACAAAGCCCTAGGCGGAAATGGCTCAGCAAAGAGGGTTATGGAGGGAGTCAACCGACTCAAAATATTTACCGTACCACCAATATCGGAAGGAGAAAGTCAAAATGAAGTTAACAAATAAACAATATGATATTCTTAAATGGATCGCTCTGATTGCTTTACCAGCAATTGGTACTTTATATTTCACACTTGCTACCATCTGGGGACTTCCGTATGGAGACCAGGTCGTAGGAACTATTACTGCAGTAGATACTTTTCTTGGTGCCCTGCTCGGTATTAGCACTAGCCAGCATAACAAACGCAAAGCTGCTTCGGCAAAAAGGCAGTAGTATGCATATATGTCCCTAGGCTGTTTATACGATGGTCTAGGGACGTCAGAGTATCGCTGGATATTCATTGGGTGTTTCTTTTTTCTCGCAAAAAATTCAATTCTTATAATGAAGATTATATTTAGGAGGTAACTAATATGAAAAGAAAGATTGAACGAGCATTTGCATTGATGGCAGCTTTAAGTTTCGTATGCGCACCAACATTAGTAATGTTAATTGGATTTTGGATGATCTACAATGTAGGTCTCTGGATCGGATTAGGATTGAGTGTTGTTGGATATGCGGCATGCGTATGGGAGTATGGTCAACTGCAGATGTGGTATGATTCTAAAAAATCAAAGAAGAAAACTAAATAAGTCTAGGGACGCGGGCGATTCAAAGCCCGTTCCTTTTTCGCAAATATTTCATATATTATAATGAGAAATAAAAGGAGGTATTTATTATGTTTAGAGAGATTAGAACAGCAGAGCGTATCACTGAGGAAGATGATAGAAAAAATAGAGAGTATTTGAAGATCAAACCTGAGAGTGATATAACTGTTGAAGAATGTACAACATTTTGGAATTCTTTGTTTCAAGTAAAGGAGGCCTAATTCAAGGTCTCTTTCTTTTTTCTCGCAAAAAATTCAATTCTTATAATGAGGAGTAAGCGAATCCTAGGCTAATGACCTGGGCTGGACAGTTATCTTATGGAAACGAAATCGAAAGATGGAGCACGGAAACCAGATAATTAGCTTCCTCTTTTTTCTCGCAAAAAAATCTCATGTACTATAATGAGAAATAAACTATTATCATAAGGAGGTAATTATAATGAAATGATTATTTAGTAAACCAATTACTTATGTCGTAATGACACTGATCGGATTTGTAATTTCAGGGGTAATTATTGTAAGTAAGGCTATTAAGCATCCGTTCAAAATGAACGCTAAGAAAAATGATAAGGAGGAAACAAAAATGGTAGTAGAGTATGTTGAAGATTTTATGGGATTGGATGGTAATTTCAATGAGAGTAAGGTGACGTCGGAATGCAATTCTATTCGGTTAGTTCCGATCTGTGGAGGTATGTTGTCTGCAGTATTCTTATATCGAGATAATGATCAGAGTATGATTATTCCATTCTCAACAAGAGATATCGATAAGAAGATGCTGTACCTGGACAATAATATATTTGATATGCACACCACGTCAGCACCTATTGATTTGTCTGGGCTCAAGGCTGTAAAGCTGTCAAAATACATTGAGCTGAATTCAGTAATGAAGACAATTGGCAAGAGCCCGTTAATCGCTGGTAAGTTACCAAAGGATACTCCAGTCGATAGCAGGAACATTTCGAAAGATATTTACCATGCAATTGAGTTCAATGATGACAGCTTTAATCAGTTGTTTAAAACTATGAAGGAGGGAATGTAATGTTTAAGACATGTATAATCGTCCCTAGAGCAGGCCAGACGCCAGATATTATCAATCATACACTGGATGTTATTGGATTCCATGTAGATACAATTATCTATGAAACAGATAAAGTAAGCTTCTATGTAAGCTATAAATGGTATGAGTATTATAAAGTATGTGCATTTAAAAAGGCGGTGAAAAACTATGTTAATAAGCTCAGATATCAGAGTGCAGCCGATGCACTCAATCGTGTACTCGCACCGAAGAAACGCGTATCATCGGAACAATTCGCAAAATCCGGAATTCAAGGAAGCCCTGAAAACAGCAACAAATAGGAGGGAAAATAATGTTTAAAACATGTGTAAGCGTGGCTGCGGTTGGCCATGCACCAGAGATTGTAAAGAATATGATTGATAGAAATGGATGGCCTGTATGTACAGTTGTCATTGAGACCGGACGCGTAAGCATCTACTTCTATTACAAGTGGTATCAATATTACAAGGTATGCGCATTTAAAAAGGTGGTGAAAGATTGTGAAGAACGTTACAAGTATTATTGTAAACCCGACATTCTTCACGGGGGTTTCTTATCAGAAGCAGAAATGCAATATGTACGAGCGGACGAAGAAGCAACAGCAAGATTCGTCCTCGACAACATTCGAGGAATTGCTAAAGACAGAAATCTCGAAGCTATCGTAGACAATAATGGATGCGTGATAGGATGTAAGATCAGTCTGTACAATTGTTTAAGGAGGAAATTAAAATGAATATTTTAGTAGCTATTATATGTGTAACCATCGGGTATATTGCAGGTTTTCACGTTGGTAAAAATACGGTGAAAATATCTTGCCCAGGCATAATCAAAATCGCTAGGGACGAAGGCAGTGGATACTACTGTGCCCTGGAGGTTAAAGGCAAAGGCGCGCTCCAAGATATATACAAATCTGACACTGTAACGTTCGAAGTACAGCGTATGTCCGAAACGCAAATAAAACAAGGCTTATAATGAGAACTTGTTGTAAATTAGAAAGGAGTTTAAAATGGCAAGAGAAGAAGGAACTACAGACTTAAGAGAAGTGTTGGAGCAGACAATTATCGAAGAGGACAATAAACTCTTTGATGAGAAAATCGGAGACGAGCGAAACGCTATTGCCGAGAACTTGGTTGACTTCTATAAATTGAAGTTAGAAGAGGACAAACTTAAACAGGAGTACGATCTCAAAACGAAAGAGATCCTTAGTAAAGAACGCTTATCTGAAAAAGAGATGAGCAATAAAGAACGGGAACTTGATCTGAGAGAACGTGAACTGTTACAGTCCAAAACTAACTCGAAGTTAGAAATGATCAAGTCAGGCTTAACGCTGGCAGCTTGGACTGGATTGAGCATCGGGGTTATGGTCTTCGAAGGTAACGGAGGCGCAATACTCAGTAAGGCGTTCCCAGGGATCTTTCCTAAAACTAAGATCTGAGAACAAAAGTTAAGGCTAGAGGCTATGGAAACATGGCCTTTAAGCTTTTCTAGGAAGGAGTCAAAATGATTAAGATATTTGCAAGTATTGGTGTAATATCAGTATTTATAATTGTAGTAGCAGTAATAGCAGTACTTACCGCACTCGCTAAGGAAGCAGCAGAAAACCGTAGGTACCAGAAGAAGCTTAAAAGTAGGTTCAAAGGAGGTCCTACAGCAAAATGTTTCTGCAAAGACTGTGTGTCTTATTGCGAGAGATACAAACCAGATAAATATAATCATGGTGCAGGAGATTGTAGAGTTCATGCTGGTCGGCGTGTACAAGACAATTGGTATTGCTGGTCTGCAACTCCAATAGAATACAATGAAGCTAAAGGGAGAAAAGAGATTGAAGAAGGAAGATAAATTATTCATAATCTGTGTTATCATGCTCGTGATCCTGGGATCGTTTCGAGCATGGACTAGATACGAGTATGATAAACAGCAAGAAGAAACCAACTGAATCGTAAAAGAACTGCAAAGAAAAACTGCTGAATTAGAAGATACTTACATGACACCGTATCACTTTGAACCGGACATTAGTGTGGAAGAAAACGACACACCAGTTGTAAGATCTCCTATCGGCGAAACAAAATCAGTTCCGGATCAAAATGGATTCTTCTCATACATGGATGCAGATTGTATTACGAGTGTAGGGACGGACCAACATGAAATGAAATCAAAATATCGACTTGATTCGTCTGGCATTTGGACATACGATGGACGTTGGTGTATTGCTGTAGGCTCATATTACACTACTCAAGTTGGACAATACATTGATATTGTGTTAAAGAACGGTACAACGATAACTGGTATACTTGCTGACTGCAAATCGGATAAAGATACTGATTCTACGAGACGTCAAAATGCAAATGGATCAATTGTAGAATTCGTTGTAAATGAATCAAGCTTATCATCGGAAGTTAAGGAGCATGGCAGTTGTGCATACGCCTACCCACAATGGCAAAGCGAAGTAGACCACATTGATATTTATTAGGAGTTAGTTATTATGGATACATTCTTATTAGCAGTTTTAACCGCGTTTATAGTCATGATAGTATGCGATAGACATGATCACAAGTAAATTATAAGGAGTTAAATATGACAGTAGAAAAAATCATAGAAACCAATAAGTTATTAGTAATGATTGACTTTGCTAACAGAGAGGCAGAGAAAATCTTGGCACGAGCAAAAGAATTAAACAAGGAAGCAGAATCATTACCAGATGAAGAATCGGCAGAAGGACTGAAAATTATTAAGGAAACAGAACGTTTAACAGGTAGGCTTGAAGGCATACACATCATGATGAATGAACTCAACCGTCTCGCAACTAAATCATAGTATATAATAGGAGGTGATAAAATGAGCAAAGAAACTTTGTTAAAGATTGGACAGATCGGATGCACGGCGATAGCAGGATTCTTAGGAATCTGTTTAACACAGATGCATATCGATGAAGCAGTCGATGAAAGGGTAAAAGCTATAGAGTCAACCGACTCAAAAGAGGATGAGGACTAATTCAGGTCCTCTCTTCTTTATCGCAAATAAATCATGTATTATAATGAGAACTTATTGTTTAACACGAAAGGAGTATTAAAATGAAAGAAGAAACTAAACAGAAGTTGAACGGAGTAAAGGAGTTTGTGCACGATCATAAAGATCAGATTGAAGTAGTAGCGTGGTTAGCTGGTTGTTATCTGATTGGTAATCGTATTGGACATGGCCTTGCAAATGTCATGGAATCGATGTACCATAAAGGATTCGACCAGGGAATGAATTGCTGTTACAACCTGATGATCAATGAGAATGTAAAGAACCCTGAAGTCCTCAAAGCATTAGTGGATTTCAACATTAAGCATTGTGAGAATCATTAAGTGATCGGCTAGAGGCTATGGAAACATGGCCTTTAAGCTTTTCTAGAAAGGAGTCAAAATGAAAAAGAAAGTAAACGCTGTAAAGAGATTCGTACACGATAACAAAGGCATAATTGAGAATGGGTTATTCTTAGTTGGTTGCTTTACATTCGGTAAGCTTATAGGAAGCAGTTTTGTTGCAATCAGTGATGCTAGAGCAAATAATGCATACCAAATCGGAGTCAATGCTTGCTGGGATCAGTTAATTGTTGAAAATTCAGATAATCCAGAGTTTCTTAAAATACTGTCGGATTTCGCAATTAAGCATCCGGTGTATAACGAAACAAAGAATTAAGCTTTTCAGAAAGGAGTCAAAATGAACAGTGAACAGATAGGATATTTCGTTAAAAGAAACATGCCTACAATATTATCTATAGGTGCGGCTGTAGGTGTTGTAGTATCCAATATTCTTACGAACAAAGCATCTATAAAGGCAACCCTTAAAGTTGATGAGCTTGAGAAAAAGAAGCATAGAGAGCTTACATTTACTGAAGAAGTAAAAGCTGTAGCTCCAATTTACGCTCCGTCTATTGTAGTTGGCGCTGCTACAATAGGGTGCATCTTTGGATCGAACTTCTTAAACAAGAAACAGCTTGTAGCATTGGCAGGAGCTATGAGTATTCTGCAATCAAACTTTAAACGATACAGAGCAGAAGTAGTCAACGAGGTAGGAGAAGAAAAAGAGAAAAACGTTTGGAAAAAGAGCAAAGCTGATGTATCTAGCGATAAATTATACAAAACCATCCACGAGCAGGAGTCAAAGTTTGTAGATACGACAGGTTTGACATTCTTCATCGATAGTCTGACAGATGAAGGATTCTATACAGATAAAGCGACAGTAGAATCAGCCATATTAAAATTAAATAGAAAACTGCAGATGAATCCAAATCAGACGGTAACTCTGAATGAGTTCAGGAACGATCTGGATTTGATTCCAACATGCTTCGGCAACGTTGTCGGATGGTCTAAGATTGACATGGATGAAGATAACAAAATCAATAGCTGGATTGATATTCAGTTAGTCCCGTTTGAAAACACTGAGGGTTACTATATACGGTATCTTGATTTACCGCATGGGTTATTTATGGCGACTAAACAAGAAAAACGAGAAGCCAAAGGCTGGTTCAAAGACATGGAATACAGTTCAAGCATGCTGATATAAGAAAGGAGAAACAAAATGAGTTTTTTAAACGATTTAATTAAGGAGGCAAACAAGGTTCCAGTCATTGCCGATAAGAATGCACCGATGCTCCTTATGATTGCTGGAATCGGTGGGTTAGCAGCTACAGTAATAAGTGCGGTTAAAGCTACACCATTGGCAATTGACAAAATGGATGATGAGATTGCTAGGCGATACGAAGAAGGAGAAATCGAATACGAGGATCTGCCAATGTCTGTAAACAAATCTGACATGGCATATAGATTCGAGGAACTCGGTCCGAAGCAGATCGTAAAGTCTTGCTGGAAGTGCTATGTTCCTACAGTGATTTTAGGAGCCTTAAGCATCTCAGCATTTATCGGATCATACAAAGTAAGCACAGCTAGACTTACAGCTATGACAGCAATGTACGAGTTTACAGCCAATGCATATGACAGATACCGTAGAAATGTAGCCAAAGTATCACCAAAGACAGATATCAAAGCTACCAAAGCTGCTAGGGACGAGCGGGTAAAAGAGATCCCAGAGTCAAAGTTCGATGGCATGCCAGAAGGAAAAGAGGTTTGTATCGACCTCTATACTGGTAATGTGTTCTATTCGACAAGAGAAGAAATACTGCAGGCCGTTGGAAAGATAAAGGATCGATTCCTTGGCGGTGAGATGTTTATATCTCTTAACGAATTCTATGATGAAGTAAATGCAAGTCACGTAGAAGTAGGAGATGACGTAGGATGGTCACCAGACACTTATGTAGATGTCCAGTTTGACTCAACATTGAGAAATGGGAAGCCATGTCTGACAATCGGATATTTCGCAAATCCGAGGTTTGATTATCGTGAGTTAATGTAGACTCGCAAAAAAATCATATATTATAATGAGAGATATACCAAAAAATTTAAGGAGGACAAAAGTATGTCAGAATTACATGAGAACACAGAGGTATTGGTATCAGAGGACGTTAACGCAACGCCTGCAACTGAGGAATCTAAGGATGATGATTCATTAGGTAAACTTGGAATTGCTCTGATTGGATTAGCTTGTGTTGGAACTTACACGCTTGGAAAAGCGGCAGTTAAGGGAGGCATGATGTTAGTCGAGAAGGTAAAAGAAAAGAGAGCCGACTTGAAGAGGTTTAAAGACTCTAAAGATGCAGACTATCGTGAAGCGGAACCTGAAGAGACTGATGAGGATCAGGATGAAACTGAAAACGAAAAGTAGTACTTAACAAGATTGGAAATCTTAAGGTCTGGGATCATGGAAACATGGTCTTAGACTTTTTTCTTAGAAAGGAGCTAAAATGGAAAGATTGGAGAGCAACTCAATCGCTACTGGCGCAAAGGCAACAAAGAAGAAATCTACAAAATCTGAAGAGCGTCAGAAGATTGAAAAAGTGGTAAAGAATAGAGTAACGACTCAGAAAAAATCCCTGGGTCAGAAATTCGGAGAAACATTTTTAAGTGATGAATCTGGAGGTGTTGGATCTTATATATTCAATGATGTTCTGATTCCAGCATTAAAAGATACATTCGTTGATATGGTTGAAGGTGCTATCAATATGGCATTCTACGGAGATACAAGACGTAGATCACATGGACGTAGCAACGTCAGCCGTACAAGTATTGAACGAGTACCGTACGATGATCAGTTTGGTAGCCGTAGACGTAGATCAGCTCCTCGAGGACGGGCTAGATATGATATGGATAACATCAGATTCAAAACTCGAGCAGATGCAGATTTAACTCTTGATACCTTAACCGAGTATCTTGATAAGTATGATTCTGTATCAGTAGGAGATGTATACGAGTCACTCGGTATTCCAACGCAGGCAAATGACTTCCACTATGGATGGTATGAGCTTGGCGGAGCACATATTAGAAAGTCTAGAGACGGTGGATACGTATTGGAGATGCCAAGATTGGAGGAACTCGACTAATGATCAATGTTATAAAGCTTGGAGACACGACAATTGGCGAGTGTGAAAACTGTGGCTGTAGATTCGCTTATGGTGAAGAGAGCATTCAGAACTATGAGCTTTATGCTGGGAATGAGTTAAAAGCAGTTATATCTTATATCAATTGCCCACGTTGCGGCAAGCAGCACAAAGTAAAATAAGGAGGAACAGAAATGATCAAAATTATTGAACCAGGAACTAAAACCGTGGCCGAATGCAATAGCTGCGGTTGTAAGTTCTCTTATGAGAAAGAAGATATTCAGAGTCGTCCACACAAGACACCTGATGGATGTGCGCGCCAAGTATTACAAAAACTTCCAAAATTATTTGAGTATTATGTATTGTGCCCACAGTGTGGAAAGGATCTTACGGTTATTTCAATTAAAATGCAGAGAGCATAAGGAGGAATAGAAAATGTCAAACAATGTAAATCATCCAGAGCATTATCAGAATATTGCTGGGGTCGAAGCTATTGATATTCTGAATGATGTGGTTAAGGACCTGCCAGGAAAGCAGGCCGCAATGCTATGGAATACTATGAAGTATTTGTTCAGATTCCAGAAAAAAAACGGCGTAGAGGATCTGAAGAAAGCACAAAATTATCTTCAGTACCTTATCGATGATATAGCATCAACTCAGGATACAGGCAATAAAGAGATCCTGTGGGATACATGGTTTTCCAATGAGTATGGCAACATGACAATCTTTGCAAAATCCAAGGAACCGAATGGGATGCCGTCAAAGTTAGTTTTCGAATCTAGGGACGCTGCAGAAGAATTCCAGAGCGTAGTTTACAATATAATTAGCGAAGGATATACTGAGTTTTCTATTGCAGATGCCGCATTAGAGATGAAATTCAAAATCACAAAAGGTAACAAGTGGAACAAATGGGACGAGCTTGTATACTGGGATAGAGTTCTTGATAACTTATCTATTAATGAAGATGATGGCAAGTATGAATTGATATTCAACTACAAAACACAAGATTCGTGTGTTATATACGAATCAAATGATCTCGGACATGTAGAAGTATATCATTCTGCAAACATGTATCCTGGCGCATGTACAACAATTATGTTTGACAGCAGAGCTGCTAGAAAACGATTCTCTGATAGCTTCTTTAAAAGGCTTACAAGCACCGATTATAAGCCGTTTTCTATCAGAGATGTTTTATCCGATATCTCTGTACCTCTGTCAGAAGCAGCTGATTGTTTCTCGAAAAAAGTCCAGTGGAAGGACATCTTTACAAGCTTTGCATTAACTAAAAAAGATGGAAATTTTGCATTAGTATTCTATTACAAAAATTCCAATTCAAAGCCCCCAAAAGAAATCAAGACTGAACATGGTCCATGTGTTATCTATGAGTCAAAGATTTCTGGACATGCAGAAGTGTACTATTCTACTCAGATGTATCCAGGAACATGTGTCACAATTGCATTTACGAGTGAACTGGTTAGAGACATGTTTATTAGCAACTTCTTTAACAAGTTCAAGAAAAATAAATTCTCTATTAGAGATGTTTTGGCTGATACAAATTTCATTGATCCAGATGGCACAGACAATTTCAGTACTGAGCTTCCATGGAAAGATCTCTTTGCAAAGTTTAGACTGCGTTCTATAAAAGATAAATATTTCTTGGATTTAGTTTACAAGAAGGATGCATTAGACACATTAGAAGAGATGCAGGCTACGAGTGATAAATGCAACTTATACAAGTCTACAGTTTGGGGAAGTGTAGAAGTATACTATTCTACAGATATGCCAGAAGGAACATGTACGAAACTTCTGTTCGACGATAAAGGCGGCAGAGACACATTCGCTATCAAGTTCTTTAGATATCTTAGCTACAACAGCCATAGATTCTCAATTCGGGATATTCTGGAAGAGACAAAGTTTATGTTCTCTAAAGAGGACGATAACTTATCAGTAACTATACCGTGGAATGAGGTCTTTAAGGGATTCCACATTACTGACGAAGCAGGAAAGTATGCATTAGAGTTTATTATTGATTTACAAGGAGGAAAATAAAATGAAAGCATTAGACACAGCAGTAACAAGTTTATCAACAGTAGTAGGTCATACTAAGGCCTGGACCAAAATGAACTCACCAGAAATCATGTTATTTGCAGGAATCGGAGCAGGTATTGGAGCTCTGATCATGACACAGAGAGCTACACTTAAAGTGTCAGAAGTAAAGGCAAATGAAGAAGCTATCAAAAAGAATATTGCAGAAAAAGCAGCAATGTACGAAGAAGATCCGGATTCCCTCAATAAGCCGTACACAAGAGAGACTGCAGCAAACGATATGGTTCTGTTACAGCGTAAAACAGTATTAGAGTATATCAAGCTTTATGCAGGTCCTGTAATTCTCGAGACAGTATCTATCGGACTCATTCTTGGATCTCATCACATTATGAAACAGCGTCAGGCAGCATTAGCAGCATCCTGTGCGGCAATTGCTCAGGCTTATAAGACTTACCGTCAGAATGTAATCAACAAATATGGTGAGGAAGTTGACAAAGAAATGTTATATGGTTCTGAAAAGAAAACAGTCAAGAAGACTGAGACAGATCCAGAGACAGGTGAAAAGAAGAAAGTAACTGAAGAGCAGGAGATCATTAGAAACTTCGGCGGTTCACCATATGCACGACTCTTCACACGTGAGAACTCTACTGAGTGGTTCAACGACAATCCTCAGAATGAGTTCATGCTCGCACAGCGTGAGAAGGAAGCAGACACACGGTTAAAATGCGAAGGAATCCTGACACTGAACGACGTATACCGTATGATCGGTCTGAAGCCTACTGATATTGGTCTTACTCATGGTTGGAGATACAGAAGCCAGAAAGATCCGGACTATGGTAAGTTCGACAACAATGTAACATTCCTGACCAAGTGGGTTATGATTCCGAATGAGGAAACTGGTGAAAATGAGAGAACATTACTGATCGACTTCAACTGTGATGGCTGCATTTACGGCGAAGTATCACAGAGATGAATTGACGAACAGATAATGTTTAGGGACGGTGTATTAGATTACCCTTGGCAGCAGTGGTGCTACTAAGGGCGGTCTAGGACCGTAGGAAGGAGAAAATGAGAAACATGAGTAAAATATGTTTTATAGCAAGCGCTTCAATCGCTGTAACAACAGAATATAATAAGAACCCAGATGCAGACGCCGTTGTAATCAAGCATGAGCATATGGATGCCATTGTAGAGTATTTTAAAGATCATGCGTTTTACAAGTACAATACCGAACTGACTATGGACGGACAGCTTAAGTTCAAAGGAAAACCAGTCATCGCATACATCGGTCAGCCTGTAGGAAGCAATAAAAGTGACATAGGATCTATGACAGCCGAGGAAATGAAAAAGATGCTCAACAAAGTTTATGGCGCTAATAAGTTCTATAAGGAGGCTACAGGTGTATAGATGTGATGGATGCGGTGAGCAATGTGAGGAAAACGAGCTCACAGAGTTAGAGTTCTTTCAAGGCGTGCCAATGCAAAACTTATGCAGTGAATGTCTGGCAAATATATTTGTAAAGAAGGAGAAAAAGAAATGAAGAACGCAATATACAATGAAGAAAATATCGACAATAGTAAAGCTGCTGAGGCATTTGCAAAAGTCTATGCAAGACTTAATGAACTTCAGGAGAAGACAGATGTCAAAATAGCTGCTAAAATTACAACCGACGGTATAGAAATTGAAGCTTCTAAGGACAACCTTGTATACCGGATTATTATTCCGAAGTTTACACTCGACGAAGCTGTAGATATAACGATTCCAATTGAGAACACACTGTGTGCTGTTATGAGAAAAATGATGGATTAAGGAGGAAATAAAAATGAAAGAAGTTTATTTAAAGTGCGACATGCTTCCATATGAAAAGAGTTCGGTCAATAAACTAATTGATAGACTCTATACGATTGCTAAAAGTAACTATGGAGTCTTATCAGGCAATGTTATATACATCGAACTCTTTAATCGTTGTTTAGGAGTTGAAGCAGAAAAAGAAATCCTGGAAGCTTTTGGTATTCACGACTTAAAGTCTAAGATCTATGGAATTTCTGACATTGGATTGCATCAAGATGTCGAGAGTATGTGTGTATACCTGGTGTTCGAGATCGAGGATGAAGTTCAGAAGGAATTCTCAACCGACTGTGTAACTAAAGATATATCAGACATCTATGCATATATCAACGAGATCAATACAAAGACTCTGATGAAAGCAAGCATTGAGATCACAACTGTTAGAGCAACTGTTAACTTCTCTAAAGACGATAGCGTAGCGCATGATATTGTAACAAATATGTTCGACAATGTTTCCGCTGTCTTCAAGGATCTGAATGCTATTAAGTCAGAGACCGGTGTTGAGTTGGAGGTTTACATGACGGCTGTAGGAATTCATTTCGAATCCAGCAAGAATAACCTGGTATTCAGCATCTCTGTGACAAAGAGTGATCTTGACAATGTGACTGATGTTGCCACACCAATACAGAAAACTATTGATATTGCTATAAAGAAAGTAATTGATTAAAGGGGGGTACTTCTATGTGCGACAAAAGAAAAATGAGTAACTGGACTGTAACGGAACGCGATCTGGCAATATTCAAGCGTTGGCAGAGTGGAGACAGCGTTCGCATGATAGCGATGGACGAATATGTCTCTACACAGCGAATATATGAGATAATTACTAAGGTACGGCTATTCCGTGGTGAAGAAGTCTATAAAGATCCATACGATCTCAGATATTTACAGTCTATTACACCTCGAACCAGAAAATTCTTAGTTAAGAGAGGTGCTAAGGATCTTAATGAATTAACTGAGTGGGTCAAGCATAACAGACTCACAACCATACCTGGTATCGGAGATACGATTGAAAAGAAAATACTTATTCAGTTAAATGACTTTCTGTGCCAGAGACGTGAAGAAGAGGAGAATAAAAATGAAGAAAATTACTAAAGGATTATGCTTATTACTTTCGATTATTATGTGCTTAACTATGGTTCAACCAGTAAACGCCAAAACTAAATATACCAAGGCAGATAAGAATTTAGCTTATACACTGGCTGTTTTCCAGGATAGTGAACTGTTAAACCCAGATTCATTTAAAATAAAGAAAATTAGTAAGGTTAAATATGTGCTAAATAAAGATAACTTTGAAGTATATGAAGCGTGTGGAATTCTTGATGGCTACAGGACAATCACTTGGAAGGTGGATTATACAGCATCAAATGCTTATGGCGGAAACGTTATGGAAAGTGTATATGTTACTTCTACATGGAACTATTGCAGTGAATACGATATTGATTTTGAAGATTATACTGACAAAACTAGCTATGCTAAAAGTGGCAAGAGTAAGTCATTTGTTAAGAAAATCAAGAAGCTTACGTCAAAATACTATAAGGAATTTTAAGGGGGGTCTAGGTATGATTGGATTTTGTAAATGTGATATTTGTGGAAAAGTGTATCACCAAGATGAGAACAAGAACTATGATGGAATCATGATTTGGTATACTGATCAAGAGACTGGCACTACTATGCATGGAAACCGAAAGTATGATATTATTGAACCGAATGGAGAAACAATGAAAGGATCTCCAGAGATGATGGATGTATGTCCTGCCTGCTTTGGACGGTTCTGTGACTGGATTAAATCATTTAAGGAGGAGAACAAATAATGAGAGGAATTTGTAAATGCGATTTATGTGGTAATGTATACTGTGAAAAAGAGAACCCGGTATATGATGGCATTACTGTATGGTGGAAAAACAAAGCTGGAGAAAACAAGTTTCCGGCGTCAGCTTCTCAGTTAAGCACACAGAGTGGCGATAAGCTTACTGACATGCCAGCAGTTATGGATCTTTGCCCTAATTGCTTTGAGCGATTCTACAACTGGATAAAAATGTCTAGGGATGAAAACTTTCCAATGAACAAACCTGAATAACTCGCATAAAAAACAAAGCTTATAATGAGAAGAGATGCGTAGTAGCACAATAGCAGTGCACTGGTATACCCTATACCAGAGATGCGGGTTCATATCCCGTTTGCATCTCCTTTCATTTTTCGAAAATTAGGAGGAAATTAAAATGAAGAGAATTATCGATTGGTTCAGAAAACCAGCTATCTTGCACAAACTGTTTCACACTGGTGGCGATTGGGACGGCGACATCGTTATATACAAGCACCATAAGTATTATGCCAACTTTCAGACAGGGACGGTGATTAGAATTGAATAGCGTGTTTATATTTTTCAGAACTTTGAGCTTATTCATTTTAGGCGGTCTTATGTTTGCTGGTGTGGTACATACCGTAAAATGTATTTTCAAGAAACATGATATTGACTTGATTTCAGAATTTGTGATTATTATCATCGGAATGTGCATAGCTGTATCATGGTCAGTAGATTTGCATTAAGGAGGTTATTATGCAGGAATTTGAACATACATCTAGGGACGATCGTACGTATACTGAAGAAGAGTTAGCATGTCCTTACTTCGATGAATGTTATATTCAGGTAAGAAATCAGGGAGCATGCAGGTATCATTGTAAAGATAACCCGTACACTAAAATGGAGGAGTCAAAATGAAAGAGACAAATGTAACACATAATATTCGTGTAGATAAGAACCAGTCAAATCGTAAAGTATATGAGGCTTGGAACCATACTGAATGGCCTCTCGCTGATCCAAATAAGGAGTATGTACTAGTGCAGGATTTCGGTATGGCTATGGTAAACAGAAAGAGAGGTAAGAGGAGATGATTAGTGCAAAAGAAGCTTATAGTATAAGTTTTGTAAATAATGAGTGCCAAGAATATCTCGACGAGATTGAACGGAAGATTTTAGAAGAAGCTAAAGCAGGTAATTACAATGTTTCTATTAAACTTGCAGCCCGTGGATTTGATATTTCTGAAGACGAAAGCCGCAAAATAACTATGGCAATCATTGGATATTTAAGAAGCTTAGGATATCATTCTGTAATTTCTGGAGACAAGCGTTATCCTGCATTGCTGGTATCTTGGATTAAGCCGGAAGAACAGGAGGAGTCAAAATGAGATGCGCTAAGTGCGGTGGAAAAGTAGGATCGATCCCAATGAAAAATATTGACGGTGTTAAAGGATATTGCTACTATTGCAATTCGTGTCGTAATAGCTTTTGGAAATCCCTTGACGGTTCTATCGAAGATTTCCGTGATGTTCAGATTTTAGGTGCCGATATGAGCCCTAAAACATGTGACTATGAGATCTCAATTGATTTAGTTTCTTTTGGTGTTGACACAGCTACTAGGGACGGAAAGAAAATTGCAAACAATATTGCAGATTACTTAGGCAATGCAGGATACAATGTATCTATCAGTAGTGGAGATTGTCGTGCATCATTAACAATTGATTTGTCTAATGCTAAGTATCTTAAGGAGGATTAAAAAATGACAGCAAAAGAATGTTTAGTAGAGTTTAAAAAGAATTATTGTGATAAGAACCCGGAGTCTAATGGAGATCCAGATTTCAGATGTAACGGGTGTTTGTTCAGTACAGATGCCAGATGCTTAGTTAACACATTTATCAGTAGACATGAGAATAAGGAGGGCAAATAAATGAGCGGAAAGGTAGTATTAAGTTTTGTATTAGGAGCAGCTACAGGTGCAGTAGGTATGTATTTTGGCATGAAACAGGCCTGTGAAAAGTACATCGACAAAGAAATTGAGCAGTTTAAGGCTGATTATGAGGCTGCTCACCAGAAAAAAGAGGAAAAAAAGAGCAAAGATGTTAAGGAAATGGAGGAAAATCTGGAAAAAGATGCTGAAAAAGCCCTGAAAAAGTATGCTTCAGCTACCCAGAAGAGCATTTCTAGCGTAGATACAGGTAAAAAAGAGGCTGATGCTAAGCTCGAAAGAGTAAATTATGCCAAAATCCGGACTCCAGACATCGATAAAATCGACGAGATCGACGTTGAAAATAAGGTAGACTCTGCAATTGGACCGGTTGTGATTGATCCTAGTGAGTATATGGAAGATGATGGCCTTAAGAGAGTTGTATGGAATTACTTGCCTAAGGAGCATGCAGTATATTCTGAGAACGGCGATGAAGAGATTGTAGACGGTATTAAGATGCTTGGCGAGGAAAACTTAGACTCATTCGGTGAGTTTGAAGTAGACACGCTGTACGTAAAGAATGCTCGTGAAGGCATCAAAATTGATTGTGTCCAGTATGAGGACGTAACTTACGAAGAGTTCTTAGAGGAGATAACGTTATGATAAAATACTATTATCCGGACACATTACACAGTGCCAACAGATATGAAAGAGCGAAAAAAGAGGCTGAAAAACAGTCTAGAAAGGAGAAAAATGATAAAAATCGACAAAAATAGGGTCAAAATGGACTATTTCGAGTGGCTTTTGAATAAAATTAGCGTTGATCCGGCCAAAAATGAGCACATTCAGGGCTTCAAATGGCTGTTCGCAACTGACTTCCAGTGGTCTCATAAACTTGACGCCAACCGGGCTGCGGACGGTGTCGATCTCCGTTCTACGTTCGCTTATGAGTGTGGTTATAGATATCCAGAAGTAAGACAAGCATTACTTGATAAGCAGTGTTCCTGGCTTGAAATGATGGTTGGGTTAGCCATTCGATGTGAAGATTCCATTATGGGAAATGACGAATTTGGAGACCGCACACCTCACTGGTTTAACGTAATGGTTGACTCACTTGGCCTTTATCTTGACTGCTCCGAGGATGATGAAGTAATACTTAAGAAGTGTGCTTCACGTCAGTATAAGCAGGATGGAGAGGGCGGCTTATGGTGGGTCAAAGGAACTAAAAAGAACTTGAGACGCATGCAGATTTGGGATCAGATGTGCGAGTATCTCAATGCAAATTATAAGGAGGAAATTCATCTATGAGCAAACTAAAAATTATTAACCCAAAATTATCAGAGTATGAACTTGAAAAAATAAAAGTAGAGCGGTATGTAGAAGCTATGTTCAGCCGTAGCGAGTGCCGTGTTAGTGTGTTAAATGCTGCTAGATATTTAGAGAAGAACGGACCGGCTGGTGTATTCTCTGATTCAGCTATTGACGTTATCGATGCTATTGCTTATGCGTTTGCTG
>OOBV01000231.1_pt1 | contig 57381 bp, 40 predicted proteins | sample 1671731 | NCBI WGS metagenome assembly OOBV01 (sample SAMN06348186, study PRJEB24527) | human gut metagenome | biome: human gut; feature: ankylosing spondylitis patient; material: feces | host: Homo sapiens | place: China | collected 2015-10
CATAGCAGCCATTTGTATTAGACTGCAAAGTTGCAAAATCAAGTCCGTTTCATTTCAAAAAACCGTGTAATTGACTATATTTCAATAATTTCAAAGAACTATTTATCCACTTTTACGGGACAGTAGTGATCAATACAAATTACATCAGACATTTTATCACCATTAATATCTCCCAAAAACATTTTCCAGAAATCTGACAGATTTAAATCGGCCCATTTCGTTGGGGTTATCAGCTTTACTCCATCAGATAAAGCAACGCTTAAATTACCACTTTTTTGTGAAGGGTAATATGCCACACCATCATCAAGAGCATCTCCATTTACATCACAGAAAAAAACATAATCAGCATTATTACCAAAATCATCATTTCTTAGATAAACACCTTCTTTTGTAAATAATGTGGAATAAAATATTCCTGAATTCTTTTGTGAATATGCATTTATACAAAAAAGAAACAACAATAAAAATAAATAGTTTTTCATAATATCATTCTTAATTACTTTATTATTACTTTTCCTAGTTTATATCTTTTATGAGAATCCGAATCATTATATGGCAATTCAAAAACTGGAGTTCCATCCATCAATCCTACTGAAACAAATATTTCATACTCTCCAGGAGAACACGTTCTATTCATAAATAGATTTAAATAAAGGGTTAATATCAACTTTCACAACAAATATCACTTTTTTAGCAAACCAATGTTTATAAAATCATCTATCCTTTTGTTGTTTCCATCCATATTATTTATTTTGCATTCAAAAAATTATACTATGAAGCACCTTCTTTTATGCTTAGTTTTATTATCAAGTATATACCATCAGGTTTATGCCACAAAAAATAATTACAACTTTCAGTATATTACCCTCAATGAAGGCTTATCACATGCAGATGCCAATACCATAATTAAAGACAATAAAGGGTTCCTATGGATTGGAACATACAGTGGATTAAATCGATTTGATGGAATCCATATAAAATCCTATTATAACAACTTAGAAGGGGCAGAAAGGCCCAATGCTAACCGTATTCTAGACATGGATATTTCAGATGATGGAATAATATGGATAGGAAGTGCTTATGGTATATATTCATTCGATACCAATACGGAAACCTTTACAAACTATCAAGCAAAAGACAATCTTAACAACAAAGCTATTTGGAAAATCATAATACAAACACAATATATATACCTGCAAGACAAAAACAACAAAATACATTTATACAAGATAGATAAAAAACAGCATCAATTAATACCTATTAACCATGAAATTAATCACAAACCAATACAAACAATACACAAAGACAATAAACACAATGTATGGTCGGTATCATCAGATAAAATAACTGTAATTTATCCTGATTTATCAACCAAAGAATACAAACGCCCCGCAATCAATCATAATATCAACTGTATACTCATTGATACATCTACAAACAAAGCATTATTTGCAGCAAATGGAGAAATCTATCATTACACAATCTCAAAAAATCAATTTAAATACAACAATAAAACAATATTGACAAATATTCCAATCATATCTGATATAAAAAAAGAAACAGAAAATGATTATTGGATAGGTACTCAAAATGGCTTGTTCAAACTAAATATAAATAACAATACTTTTGAATATATAGATACAGAAAGTGGACCTTTCAAGTTAAAATCTAAGCACATTAATCGCCTACTAATAGACGATACTGGTACTTTATTTATAGCAACCTACGCAGGAGGGGTAAACTACACAAACTTACGACCATTCCTGAAAACCATTTATCAAACAGCAGATAAGCAATTTAGCTTTATTGGAGAAACAGTCCGAGACATTGATGAATATCAAAAATATCTCTTTATCGGTACACATACTAATGGTATTCTACAACTAAATAAAGATACTTATAATGTCGTACGCCATATCAAAACCAATAACTGCGTAGCGGATAATAACATACGAAGTATGGCCATTGATCAAGATGAAGGACTTTTATGGATTGCACATGGCAAAGGATTAGAAGTCATAAATATCCATACTGGAGTAAACGTTACAACCAGCAAAATAAAAAAGATAATGCCTCAAAAAGCTGTTACTTATCTAAGCATAGATAAGTTTCACAATGTCTGGGCTTTTGATGATAAGGGAATCTTTGCTTTGCGTAAAGAAAAAGATACTTTTTACCCAACTTATCTTAAACCTGATATAATAAAAAAAATTATAGATAATAACACTGAATGTGTTTTTCTTTCATGTGATAACACCCGCCCAGAAATCTACTTTTCTACTCAGAATGCTTTTTTTAGACTTGTAATAAACAAGGAAGCCGAAATTATAAACATAGCCAAATATCAACACGACGAGAAAAACAATCAATCATTAAAATCAAATTTTATTAGCTCCATATATCGAGAAAATGATTCCATATTATGGGTGGGACACATAGGAGATGCATTAAGCCGCATAACATTTCTGTCCCAAAATACTTATAAAGCCCAAAATTATCCTATTGACGAAATTTATAATTTCAAGGACTTTGAAGAGATTCAAGCAGACAAATTTGGGAACTTATGGATTGCAGGAAATGGCCTTTTAGTATTTAACTTGAAGGAAAAGAAATACAGAATGCTAGCGACAAGTGAAAACCACTCTATAAATAGTTATAAATTAAGAGCCGGATATAAAAGTATTGACGGTACAATTTACATTGGAGGAAATAATGGGTTTACAATTATTCCTCCTACACCATTTAATGATGAAAAAAATGTTGCTAAGCCAGAAGTAACAGACATTTACGTAAATAATAAACCTCTCAATCTTCCATATAGCGCAGCAAATGTCAAGTCATTGACATTAAAATACAATGAAAATAATCTTACGTTCTACTGCTCCACAATGAATTATGTGTATGCACCTGCTTGTAAAATTAAATATCAATTAAAAGGTGCAGACAAGACTTATAAAATTAATAAGAATGCCTCTCTTCCTATCAACTATGTTAATATGGCTCCTGGCAAATATGAATTTGAAGTTTATGCTTGCAATAATAACGATCAATGGAATTCTCATCCACGAAAAATACAGATTACCATATTACCACCATGGTGGCTTTCCCTTCCAGCTAAAATAGTATATGGAATCCTATTTTTTATTACTCTATATAGCATTTACAGATACTTAATGAGAGTCAATAATTTGAAACATCAAATTCTAATCCAAAAAATAGAACAAGAACAAACAGAAAAAATCAACAAAATGCAATTACAACTTTTTACAAACATATCTCATGAACTAAGAGGGCCTTTATCACTTATTATCGGAATAGAAGAACAAATGCAAAAACAAATTAGTAATATACACACTCTCAATCTTTTAAAAGTATTACATAAAAATACCAGCAGATTATTACAATTAATAAATGAACTTATGGATTTCAGAAAAGCTAAAAGTAATTCCTTTAAGCTTATGGTCCAATCTTTTGATTGTACTGCCTATATACGCTCAATAGCACAAGAATTCAAGAGTATTGCAGAACATAATAATATAGATTATCGGATTATAACCCCACACATTCCGATAAAAGTATACTCAGATCCTATTTTATTAGAAAAGATTATTCTAAATCTGCTTAATAATGCCTTTAAATATTGCAACAGCGGTATTATTGAAATAGAATTAGCTGAAAAAATGGACATAAATAACGAGACATTAAAAAATAGAACAGAAATATTATCCGGTTACAAGGCTAAGGCATATTTCTATATCCGAATAAAAGATACTGGTATTGGAATTTCTGCAGAATCAATAGATAAAGTTTTTGACAGATATTATCAAATTGAAGATTCTGAACATGATCAACATTTAGGATCAGGAGTGGGCCTGGCTCTAGTAAAGGAATTAGTATTATTACATAAGGGAAGCCTTACTTTATATAGTGAACGCAATAAGGGCTGTGAATTTATTCTTTGTTTTCCCGCAGATATCCAGGACTATTCATCAAATGAAATCAAACAACAAGAGAAAGAAATTTCAATAAGCAGTTTCTCTACAGACCATTTAAAGAAAAAGCAAAACACATTGCCCGAAGAAAACAAACCCAGTCCAAACACAAAACTACCTATCTTACTCATCGTAGAAGATAATCCTGAAATACAAACTTTTCTTAGAAACAGTTTATCACAGCAATATAACATCATAACAGCCAATCACGGACAAGATGCCATAGAGATATTGAAAAAACATATCCCAGATATTATATTAAGTGACTTAATGATGCCTGTTATGAACGGGAATCAATTGTGTGCTACCATCAAAGCTAATCCACAATTCAGTGACATACCATTCATCCTATTGACAGGAAAAGATACACTCCAGGCACAAGAGGAAAGCATGAAATGTGGTGCTGATGTTTTTTTACGAAAACCAACAAGTATAAATGTTCTACAAGACACTTTGCAAAACCAGTTAATGCGATCAAAAAAAATCCAACAAAAGATTTCACATAACTATCCTCAAATGGCAATTTATAATCGGTTAACATCTGAAGAAACTGAATTAGCTCAAAAAATTATATCTATTATCAATAAGAATATTTCAAATCCTGAATTAGATGCAAATCAAATCAGCAACCTAATGGGAATTAGCAGAAGTGGACTTTATCTGAAAACAAAAAACATTTTCAATGTCTCTATTATTGAATTAGTAAGAGAAATTAGATTGACTAAAGCTATACAAATAATGTGTGAAGGTAATCATTCAATGGCAGAAATTGCTAGTAAGGTAGGATTTTTAAATCAATCGTATTTTACAGCTTCGTTCAAGAAAAAATACAATATGACCCCAACGCAATATATAAAACAGCTTAAAAATGAGACAAATAAGTCCTGATAAAAAACGCACTTACGTTTACTCCAAAACGCAAGGACGTTTGAAACCAAACGCAAGTACATTTCATCTGAAACGCCCTTGCGTTTCAATCCAAACGTAAAGGCGTTTTTTACTAGGAAGAAATCTTCAAAAAAATAACGTCCGCAGTCCCGGAAAACTCACCGGAAACTGCGGACGTTTTTGTATATAAAATAATAAGGATGCTTAGAAAGCCTTATGGTAGAGTGCTTCAATGTCTTCTACTGAAGTCGGACGCGGGTTACCTCCGGTGCAGACATCATTGAATGCATCGATAGCCAACTGATGCAAGTCTTCTTCCTTCACACCGATTTCATGCAACTTCTGTGGAATACCGATGCTCAAAGAAAGCTGGCGAACAGCTTCTACCGCAGCTTTTACACCTTCTGCTTCGCTCATGCCGGTAGTATCTACTCCCATTGCTTTGGCAATATCCAGGTATTTCGGTGCGGCAGGAGATTCTGCATTGTATTCCATGACGTAAGGCAACAGCAATGCGTTGGCTACACCGTGCGGGGTGTCATAGTGTGCACCGAGAGGATGAGCCATAGAGTGAACGATTCCCAGACCTACGTTGCTGAATCCCATTCCGGCAATATACTGTGCCTGCGACATGGCTTCACGAGCTACCGGATCACTGCCATTGTCTACAGCAGCCTTCAGGTTTCTGGCAATCATTTCAATGGCTTTCAGTTCAAACATATCCGACATCACCCAAGCTCCCGGAGTAATGTAGCTTTCAACAGCATGTGTCAGGGCATCCATACCTGTAGCGGCAGTCAATCCCTTCGGCATAGAATACATCAGTTCAGGGTCTACGATAGCTACCGACGGAATATCGTTCGGGTCTACACATACCATTTTCTTGGTAGCAGCCTCATCAATAATCACATAGTTGATGGTTACCTCAGCCGCAGTTCCGGCAGTAGTAGGCAGAGCAAAAGTCGGCACTGCTTTATGATGCGTATCTGCTACCCCTTCCAATGAACGCACATCGGCAAATTCCGGATTGTTTACTACGATACCGATACCTTTAGCCGTATCAATAGAAGAACCGCCACCCAATGCGACGATAAAGTCGGCACCGGAAGCCTTGAAAGCTGCCACACCGTTCTGCACATTGGCAATGGTAGGATTGGCTTTTACATCACTGTATATTTCGTAAGGAATACCTGCCTTTTCGAACACTTCCACCACTTTGTCGGCTACGTGAAAACGAATCAGGTCCTTGTCAGTCACAAAAAAAGCTTTCTTGAAACCTCTACGGCTAGCTTCAGTTGCAATGGCTTCGCGACATCCGGCACCAAAGTAAGAGGTTTCGTTCAAAATCATTCTGTACATAATTTCATGGTTTTAAAAGGTTAGATTTTTATTTATTTCGGAAGATGGAACACGTCCGTCAGTTCCTGCATTTGTTCTTTCGTCATACCGTCCGGCTCAAATCCCATGCAACGGGCATTGATGTAAATCTGGGCAGCCTTGGTCAGCACGTCAATCTGGTCGAATGCATCCATTACATCGGTACCTACGGCAAACACACCGTGTTTTTCCCACATTACCACATCGTAATCGTCCAGCTCCTTCAGTGTCGCATCTGCCAGTTCTACTGAGCTTGGCATCTTATAAGGCACGATACCCAGTCCACGCGGGCAGAATGCCTTTGTTTCCGGAATCATACTCCACAACAGATAAGTCAGCACATCCTTTTCCAGGAACTTCGGAGTATGACTCATTGCCACCAGTTCGATGGGGTGTGTATGTACGGTAGCCTTTTTCTGGGCACCTTCCGCAATCAGCGTATTGTGAACTGTCAGGTGAGAAGCTACCTCAGAGGTTGGCACCACCGGCTGGTCAGCAATAATGACATAGCTGGCACAATCATCGCAGATACGAATCACAGAACCGTTTTCCATCGGCCAGCGAGCCAGGTCGCGCATACGTTTCTGTGTACCTTTGCAAAAGAAATAACAGCCTTTCAGGTGCGGCAATACCGCTCCAATCTGTTTCGGTTCACTGATGGCCAGCATCTGACGGATTTCATCATCCACAAATTCTGTTACATTGATGGTGATATTTCCACCATTGCGCTCAGCCCATCCTTTTTGCCACAAATATCCGGCCACTTCGGCCACTTTATTGATTTCACGGGCCAAACCCGGACGTCCTTCAAGAATTGATTTCATTATATCAAATGTTTAATTTAGATTTTTATTTCAATAACTGCGGAAGGAAAGAAGATACAATCAGGACAATCAGTCCTAACACCAGTACCCAGATGGTCTTGGCAGAACATCCTTTCCATTCCTTCAGAATAATTCCCCACACATTCGAGAATGTCACGTTCAGCGACATCAGAATACACCAGGAGAACGTAAGCAGTACCGGTGAAGCTACCAGGAAACCTTTTCCCAGACTCAAGCCAAAGAACTGGCTATACCATAACACACCGGCCAACGCACAGAACAGAATGTTGTTCACATACAGCGAGGTCTTTCCATAGTCACTCCATGTCTTGTTCTTTGCATTCTGATAAAAACAGTACACCATGTTGGTAAGGAAACCTCCGGCAGTTACCATAAGAGTAGCCGGCAAAGTTTTATACACTTCTGCACTTTCCGGGAAACACAAACTCTGTCCGAATCCTAATCCAATACTGAAACAGGCGCTCATGAAACCGGCCAGTAAAGCTACGAAAATTCCTTTGGTAAAATTGAAATCTTTCACAGCTTTTTTCTTTTCTTCCTCACTCAGGGTAGCCGATTTCATATTTCCGGCATAACCGATGATGCCGATACCTAGCAAAGTCACAATCACTCCTACAATAACCGGCATGGTCAGCTCCTCTATATGCCCCGTAAAAACAGGAGTCAGGATAGTACCTAATCCGGCACAGGTACCCAGTGAGATAGACTGTCCCAAAGCTACCCCCAGATAACGCATACTCAAGCCAAATGTCAAGCCCCCTACTCCCCAAAGCACACCGAAGAACATTGCCCAAAGCGCATCGGCGGGATGAGCCGCATAAACCTCAAAAAGACTGTGTCCGTCCGGAACAGCCAGCAACGCGCCCAAGAAAGGAAAAACAAGCCAGGCAAATACCCCCTGTACAATCCAGTAAGATTCCCAGCTCCAGTTCTTTATTTTATTGATGGGTACATAGCAGCTCGACTGGCAGAATGCTCCCACTGCAATAATCAACAATCCGATAATGATTTCCATAGCCTATAAATTAAGCCAGCCGGACAACGGGCAAGACAAGCTTTCCCGTCGTCCGGCTGTAAGATTAATTTCTCTTAGAGGTTACTTCCGCTTCGTATTTTTCTACTTCAGCAATGTATTCTTCGCCTACAGGTACATTGTTCTTCAAGCAGAACATATCCCATACAGCTCCCCAAGGCAATGACTTGCATTCTTCGAGCAATGCCAGACGCTGGAAGCCACGGTCAGTTTCTTCATAGTCACGCAGCGTGTTCAGCGGTTCGAGCAATGCCTGCAACAGGCACTTCTGTGTAGCACGCATACCGATTACATACGCACCGATACGGTTGATAGATGCATCGAAGTAATCCAAACCAATGTGAACACGGTTCAACGCATTGCAACGTACGATTTCCTTGCACAAATCGAGTGTATCGTCGTTCATGATAGTTACATGGTCTGAGTCCCAACGAACCGGACGGCTTACGTGCAACATCAGTTCCGGTACATAGAGTAACAAAGAAGAAACCTTGTCAGCCACACTTTCTGTCGGATGGAAGTGACCGGTATCGAGTGTAATCAGTTTCTGGTTCTGTACACCATAACCAATATAGAAGTCGTTAGAACCCACTGTATAGCTTTCCAGACCAATACCGAATACTTTTGATTCGATGCAGTCCTTCATGTGATCGTATTTCTGTGCAAAAATCTGGTCCAAAGAATCTTTCAGCAATGCACGGTACTTCATACGGTTTACGGTAATGTCCTTGCTACCATCGTGTACCCACAAGTTCATGATACAAGGATCGCCCTGACGCTTACCCATTTCTTCAGCAATGGCACGGCAACGTTTGGTATGTTCAATCCAGAAATCACGGATAGCCTTGTCAGGATTTGACAAAGACAAGTTGCCCGACTTCGGGTGAGAGAAAGAAGTAGAGTTGAAATCCAGCTTCATGTCATTTTCTTTTGACCACTGCATCCAGCCTTCAAAATGTTTTACTTCCACCTGGTCACGGTCAACAAACTGTCCGCCGAATTCACCATAGATTTCGTGCAAGTTCAAGCGATGTTTTCCCGGTACGTAAGAAGCAGCCTTCAGGATATCTGCACGCAATTCTTCAATGTTACGAGCCTTTCCCGGATAATTTCCGGTAGCCTGAATACCTCCAGTCAGTGAACCCTGTGATTCGAATCCAGTCACATCGTCTGCCTGCCAGCAGTGCATAGACATAGGTACAGACTGTAAAGTCTCCATTACGGCATCTGTATCGATACCCAATTTGGCATAGCGTTCTTTCGCTATTTCATACGCATTGATAATCTGTTGTTCTTTCATGGCAAATTATTTTTTAATGATTGATATATATTTCTGATAAGCTTCATTCCACACTTCCGCATCTGCCGGTGAGAAATAATCCGGTTCCACATTGACGGAAATCACGTTACGCATTTCCTGCAACGTACTTACTACTCCGGCAGCTTTAGCCTGAAGCATGATATTTCCAATTGAAGATGCCTCGCTCGGTCCGGCCACAACCGGCAAGCCGATAGCATTTGAAGTAAACTGATTCAGCAGCTTGTTGCGTGAACCTCCTCCAATAATATGCAACTTTTCAATCGGATTTACGGAAAGTTCACGGAATACATCGAGTACCTCACGGTATTTCAATGCCAGACTCTCAAAGATGATACGGATAAACTCACCATGTGTCTGCGGTGCGTTCTGTCCGGTACGTGCACAATACTCACAAATGGCTTTAGGCATATCCTGTGGATTGGTAAATCCCGGATCATCCGGATTGATGAAGCAAGCAAACGGGCGAGCAGCCTGAGCCAGTTCCACCATCTGCGGATAAGTATAATCCGTTCCTTCCTTATGCCATTTCTTCAGACATTGTTCTACAATCCACATACCTGTGATATTCTTCAGCAAGCGAATGGTACCGTCTACTCCTCCTTCGTTAGTAATATTATAGTGAGTTGTCTTTTCATTCACAACCGGACCATCTGTTTCAATTCCCATCAATGACCATGTACCTGAACTCAGGTAAGCAAAGTTCTTGTTGGCAGCCGGTACAGCCGCCACGGCAGAAGCAGTATCGTGTCCGGCTACGGCAATTACCGGAACAGGTTCTATCTGAAGTTCTTCACACAAATCCTCGGTCAGCATACCGATTTTGGCTCCCGGTTCCACCATATCCGCAAACAAGGATTTGCTGACACCCAGCACTTCCAGCAATTTCTCATCTAATTTGCGTGTTTCCGGATTCAGCAACTGAGAAGTCGATGCAATGGTATATTCTGTCACCATCTTTCCAGTGAGCAAATAAGAAAGCGCATCCGGCATAAAGAGCAGACGACTGGCGTGTGTCAACCCGAAGTCCTTCCGTTGTTTTAAGGTGTACAACTGGAAAATACTGTTGAAATCCATGTGCTGGATTCCCGTCCTTCCATACAACTCATCTGCCGGCATCACCTTTTCAAAGAACTCTTCCTTCTTCCCGATAGTCTGCGGGTCACGATACGCATACGGAAGGCCTATCAGTGCCCCTTCCTCATTCACAAAAGCAAAATCCACTCCCCATGTATCAATACCGATAGAAGTGACAGGTACTTTTTTCTGTGCCACGGCAGTCAGACCTTTCTTTAAATTCTCATACAAGGAAAAAATATTCCAGTAAAAATGTCCGTTGAGTTGCAGCATCTGGTTCGGGAAGCGGGTAACTTCTTCCAGTGTCAATTTATCACCGGTCAGCGTCCCCAATATGGTTCTTCCGCTAGTTGCTCCTAAATCAAATGCAATAAAATATTTGGAATCCATGCTAAAAGTTTATTTGGTTAACTACTGTGGCAAAAGTAGAAAGAAAAAATTCCCTTCTTGCGGAAGAAATGACTTTAAAATATAAGTTTTTGATTTTTCCTGCTAACGAAAATTCAGGAGTTTATCAGGGATTTTTTATCTTTGCGAAGAAAGGGACAAAAAATGGAAAAGAACAGCGTAAACTATAAATATCTGGTACGAAGTCCGCGCGATATAGACTGGGGAATTACCGTGGATACCGTAGGTTCGGAACCCATTCCACCCAACTATCCGGTGTACCCACCTCGTACCGGACATCCGGATGCCTTTTATTTCACTCCCTCACGCGGCCGTGTGCTGGACAGCTACCAGCTATTATACATCACTCACGGAAAAGGCTATTTCTATACCTCTCCCGACACATTTATCGAAATCAAGGAAGGAGACATCTTGATTCTCCAGCCTCACGTATGGCACAGCTATTTTCCCGATAAAAAAACCGGCTGGCAGGAATACTGGATCGGATTTCAGGGAATCAACATGGACAGCCGTTTCCAAAACAACTTCTTTGCGAAAGACCAGATTGTATATCACATCGGTGTGCAGGACAGTATCGTTAAACTTTACGAACAAGCCATTCAAGTGGCCATGGAAGAAAAAGCGGCCTGTCAACAATATCTGGCTGGCATTGCCAATCTTATCTTAGGCATGACCATGTACTACTCGCAGAACTACGAGTTCGACAACAAAGCCACCGAGCAGATTAGCAAAGCCAAGGTATTCATCCGCGAGAACCTGTTAAAAGGTATCGGCCCGGAAGAAGTAGCCGATTCCCTGCACATGAGTTATTCCTGGTTCCGGAAACTATTCAAAGAGTATACCGGACTTTCTCCGGCACACTACATTCAGGAACTGAAAATCCAGCAGGCCAAAGATTTGCTGGCCACCACTCAACGAAGTACCAAAGAAATAGCCTACTACCTGACCTTTGACGATATACCTTATTTTACCAAGGTTTTCAAGAAATATACAGGATACACTCCGCAATCCTACCGAAAAAAATTTGGAAGAGAATAAAAAGCAACCTCCTTCTGCACTGAAGAATCACTCACCGTAAGCAGAAGGAGGTTGTTTTGTTTTATACCAATATATAGCCGGGAATTATTTCACTACAAAATGGTAAGTTCCCGACAACAATTCCGCCTTACACATTCCATTCTGATACGACACGTCTTTTATGCCCTCTTTTCCAGCCTGGAGTGTACGGCCATTTTCAGTTACGCTATCCATAGAGGCAGTAGGCAAATAAAGTGTCGCACTGGTATTTGCCGGAACCGTGAATGAATATCTCACTTCTCCGTCTTTCACTTCCCATGCACTTTCTATACGTCCGTACAACGAATCATAATATCCTCTGGCAAAAGTCATCTTTCCTGTAGGGTCTACCTTCGGACAAAGTACAAAATGCTTGAATCCCGGATGGTTCTCATCCCGCATAATACCCAGCGAATAGGCATACATCCATGCCCCGACGGCTCCAAAGGAATAATGGTTAAACGAGTTCATCCGGTTGTTCTCGCCAAATCCGTCGACATGCGTATATGAGTTCAGACGTTCCCAAATGGTAGTAGCTCCCTGTTCTACAGAATACAGCCACGAAGGATAAGTCTTCTGTTGCAGCAAGTTATAGGCTACCTCATCATATCCATTGTCAGAAAGTGCCTTGCTAATCCATGCCGTACCGATAAATCCCGTCATCAGCGAGTAAGCCGGATAAGTCTTTCCATCATCCGCCACATTCTCCCGCTGCACCGTATGCGCCAAATTAGCCGCAAACTGCTCTTTCCATTCCGGATTCACAATGTCGAAAGACAAAGGAAGCACGTACGAGGTCTGTATATCCACCAGTTTTCCCTTTTCCGGACCGTTTGCCCCGGAAGAAATCGTTTTCGCTGTTTGCGGGTCAATATATGTACGGTTGAAGAACGCCTTACGTTCGTCATACAACTTCTCAAACTTTTCTGCATCCTCCTTTTTACCTAAAATTTGAGCCACTTTTTTCATAATGTCCAAATCATAAAGGAAGTATGCCTCCCACATCAGTGTTTTGTCATTCTTGTTGTCCTCCGGTCCCAGCCAATCTCCCAAGTTTCCCCAGACCTTTTCCTGTTCCAATATGCCCGTCTCCGGATTGATATTCTTGGTCCGTACATAATCCACATAGCGGCACATCGCCTCATAGTGCTCTGCCAGCAAGCTCTTGTCACCATATTGCTGATACACTTCCCACGGCACTGTAATACCTGCACTTCCCCACAGTAGACCACCAAATCCGCCACCTAGAGGAGCCACATCCGGGAAACGGCCATCCTCACGCTGTACATCCCTCATGGCACACAAATAACGACGCAAGAACTGCGGAACATCTGCCAGATAAGTAGCCGTACGGGAGAATACCGATATATCACCCGCCCATCCCAAACGCTCGTTACGCTGCGGACAATCGGTCGGGATAGAGAAGAAATTGGCATAAGTAGACCACACAATATTGTGCCACAACTGGTTGACCTTTTCATTAGACGTTTCATACTTGGATGCCAGTCCGTCAATCGAACTCAACACCACTCCTTTTACATCCTCCAGCGGCAAAGCCTTGTCTATGCCCGTAATCTCAATGAAGCGATATCCATGATAGGTAAATCTCGGGGCAATCGTTTCATTTCCTCCTTTCGTGATGTATTTATCCTGCGCCATAGCTGCACGGATATTTTCCAGCATAATCATCCCCTCGTTTCCGGCATAGCGTGGCAGGTCGGGATATTTTACCTCAGCATAACGCAGATTGATTTCCTGTCCAGCCTTCATTCCTTTGAGCGTGATTTCCGGCACTCCCACCATATTCTGCCCCATGTCGTACACAAAGATGCCCGGACGAACCTCTTCTACCGATTGTGCCGTCAGCTTCTGAATAGCCTTTACCGTCTGACCGTATTGAACTACTAAATGGAAGTTGGAATAATCATCGACTTTAGGCATTGTTCCTCCACCTAACCGACTGACATGACCTTCCAGCGAAACTTCTACTGCTTTCTTCCAGGCCGAATCATCATATCCCGCTTTCGTCCATCCTTCAATCGCTTTTTCTCTCAAGGCATCATATACCTCTCCCTGAAAGAAACTACCATACACCACAGGCCCCTGATTAAAATACTTCCACGTATCTGGAGAAGTTACAATCGTCTGTACCTTTCCATCCTCATAAGTCACAACCAACTGTGCCAGCAATGACTGACGGTCGCCAAAGAAATTCCAGTTTTCTCCGGCATAAGTTGCTCCTCCACTCCACCATCCTTCGGCCAAAATGGATCCAACAGCATTCTTTCCTTTCGCTATCAGTTTTGTCACATCGTATACCTGATACAGATGCGTTTTATTATACTGTGTCACGCCCGGGTTAAAATAATCCTCTCCTACGCGCTGTCCGTTGAGATACATTTCATAAATACCACGAGAGGTAACATACAAACGGGCCTTCCGAACCTTATGGGAGGAAGTCTCAAACTCCGTACGCAACATCGGCATAGCGTTACGACTGGGATTTTGTATATAACACTTCTTTGCGCCATTCAACTGTGTTGCCTCCAAAACGACAGAAGCTAACTTGTTTTCCGGACTCCGGAAATTACGAATATCCGTTCTGACTTCTGAGAAATCAGTTGCATGCTCCAATGCATACCCCACATCACCGACTACCGGAAACGCCACGAAATCACCTCCCTGCCCCAAAGGATTCAGATTCACTTCTCCAATCTGCACCTCTCCTTTTTTCAGTGTGGTGAAACCCAGATTGGAATACAAAGAGAACGTATGCGGTTGATATTGATTTTTCGCATTCAGCACATCAACGGGCAACATAAAAGATTTCAAAGGAACAGAAGGTTTATCATCCGGCTGATAACCGGCACGATAAATATGTACCCAAGCATTTCGTCCGTCTTTCAAAGGAGACAAATCAAACTCCACTTTTATGTATGCCTCATCCTTTCCGCTAGCAATGTGATAGATGTTCTTATTCGCATCCATCAGACGTTCATCATTAGCACCATACACAAATGCTATCTTGCGCGACATAGCCTGTTTTTTCATCTGAAATGAACAATCCAGTCTGAATACTGGCAAATAATGTGAATAAAGCACCATATCCTCGTCACTGCCTCCAATCCAACGTGCTCCGTTCCAGCCTTCTTTATCATCAGACGTCATCAGGCTTGTTTCAAACCAAGCATCTTTTTCCGCAATTTCTCCCTTATTGTTCCAGATCTTTACTTTCCAGGTATAACGGGTAGCCGGCTTCAACGCCTCTCCCTGATAAGTCACATGCTGGGATACATCCGTTATCACTTTTCCGGAATTCCAGACTACCTTTCCAGCCTCATCCTTTACCTCTAATTGATAAGCTGTCTGATATATGCCTCTTTCATGTGGGTTACCTACAAGTTGCCAACCGAATCTGGGGACTGACGTATCTAACCCTAAAGGATTCTCAGCTAACCCCACTTTCATTTCAGCTATTGACATGTATTCCTTCCTATAAGTGCTGCTCGATAAAATTATTCCTAACAAAATTATTATCAAAAAAGATTTTCTACCCATACCTCATTATAATTAAATTTCTCTCGAAATTACAAAAAGAGATTTATCATACAAAAAGAGATTATCTCAAATAGAATTACAAAAAAATTAAAAATAAAAAACCTCCTACTTTTAGACATATCATTAAGGTAAATGAAAGCTAAAGCAGGAGATTTTTATATTATAATTTACAGACTTTAAGTAAGTCTATCCATTGATTCTCCTTTAGAGCACCAACTAAATAGCTTTACAACTACTGACCTAATTTCGCTTTTCGCAACAAAGTCTGCATTTCAAATAACTTTTCAGGATATTGAGCCGCTACATTTTCTTGTTCGTTAACTTTCTTCATTTCATACAATTGTGGAATACTGTCATTACCTGTTTCTATTCTCGGTCCCCAAGTAATCATGCGTGGCCCATCATTTGGTTCTATATATTTCCAATCTTTAGTTCGGATAGACAATACATGATTAGCCGCAAACTCTACAACCCAGGAACGATCTGTATTATCCGTACCCAATAGATTACCTAACCGGTTCCAACTATCAGGAGCACTCCCTTTAGGTAAATGTGCATGAATCAACTCTCCTAATGAAGCCATCCAGTCAATCTGCGACATCAACACATTTGATACGCCCTTTTTTTGTATCATTTTTGGCCAGCGCACAATGGCAGGAACAGTTGTTCCACCTTCAAAAGCACTATACTTATAACCTCTTAACGGTCCGGAAGGCGTATGCCCATTCAATAGCTCTTCAGCTCGATCATCATAACCATCATCCACAACCGGCCCATTGTCACTAGACAAAATAACAAGCGTATTTTCTGTTAAACCCAATCTATCTAACGTTTTCATAATTTGGCCTACACTCCAGTCAAATTGCAGAATAGCATCTCCACGCAACCCCATCGGACTTTTTCCTCGAAAACGTTCGTGGGGGAAACGGGGTACATGCACGTCATTTGTTGCAAAATAAAGAAAAAACGGTTCATTTTGATGCTGGCTGATAAAATCAATAGCATGCGAAGTAATAGAATCAGCAATATTCTCATCTTTCCACAATGCCTTTCCACCTCCTTTCATGTATCCAATACGGCTAATACCGTTCACAATTGACATGTCATGCCCATGGCTTGGCTTCAGGTTATACAATAGCTCAGGATTGTCTTTTCCTGTAGGTTCTCCTGGAAAATTTTGCTTATAACTCACCTCGATAGGAGCTGTCGGATCATATCCCGCCACTTGTCCATTCTCTATAAATACGCAAGGAACACGGTCAGCTGTAGCAGCCATAATATAATGATAGTCAAATCCCAAATCAGCCAAAGAAACAGGTAAAGGAGCATTCCAATCCTGCTCACCAGTCTTATCACCTAAGCCTAAATGCCACTTGCCAACGGCTCCAGTCACATAACCAGAATGCTTAAACATATCAGCCATAGTATATTGTTCAGGACGAATAATCATTCCTGCATTTCCAGCTGCAACATCTGTACCTTTTTTCCTCCAAGCATATTCACCCGTCAATAATGAATAACGTGAAGGAGTACTGGTAGCAGCCACAGCATGCATATTCGTAAAACGTAACCCTTCATCAGCCAGCTTGTTCACATTTGGCGTCTCTATATTTTTCGCGCCATAACATTGCAGATCACCATACCCCAAATCATCTGCATAAATGATAATGACATTGGGCAATAGGCGTTCAGTTACCTCATTCTTATTGCTATCTTCCACAGAAGCTCCACTAACCCAATTACAAACAAACGGAGAGAGTAGAGAGAATGTTAAATACTGTATTTTCATATCATTAATTATTATCAGTACTAATCACGTAAATTGGGATTTATATTCTGCTCTGACAAAGGAATAGGCCATTTATAATCTTGCGGATTGCGAAAATCACGACGTCCAACATACCAACGACAATTCCCTGTAGGATCTATTTCCTTAGTAGAGGAAGCATAAGTAGTAGAAGAAGGGTAAGGTGCTCCCCAAACTTCTCCAACTAAAACCTTGTCTGCAATTTCCCAACGCAATAAATCCCAATAACGTATTCCCTCATAGGCCAATTCTATTCTTCGTTCGTTACGGAGTCTTTCCCGTAAAATAGACGGATCTGTTTCTGTAATAGGAGGCATCTCTACCCCGGCACGACCACGCACTTTGTTGATTGTAGCATCTAATATAGGCTTATCAATAACCTCTCCCCCTTCAATCAAACATTCCAGATAACCCAACAACACTTCCGCATAACGAATTATAGGTGTCACTGCGCTATAGCTTTGAATATCATTAATCGGATTCTCATCAAAATACTTCCGCCACATGAAACCTGTTTTTGATGCTTCTGACGAATAATCAAGTCGCTCTTTAGCAGAAGCTTCATAATCTGGACTCATGCGATACGTTGTACCCATAAAATCCGCACCATTATAAAACAAAGTATAGTCCAAACGAGGGTCACGGTTCTCTCCTAAATTATTTGGATTATAACGTGGGTCATCATAACTGAACGGAGTACCATCAACAAATTCATAAGATTCAAACAAGCCGGCAGAAGGATTGGAAAGACTCCATCCTCCATCTTTAGCTGGAAGCACTTGCTGAGGCATACCACAGCCAAAATAATTCTCCAAATAAGCAATATAGAAAATATTCTCTTTATTGCCAACCCCGGTACCTGGCCAGAATAATTCCGGATAACTCGTGTGGATATCATTGTCTCCATAATCTATGATTTCCTTATAAGCGGCAGCTCCACTCGCCCAATCTTTTTGAAGCATACATGTGCGACCTAGAAAAGCCAAAGCAGCCTGTTTGCAGGCACGGCCCGTTTCACTTGAAGCAAGATCCTTAAAGCGTGGCAAATCTGCAGCAGCTTCTTTAAATTCAGTAGCACACCATGCCAATATTTCAGATTGTGTACTTCTTTTTACCGTATTGGCCTCCTCACCACTCAACACAGTGGTTACTAACGATACATCCTTAAAATAACTTGCCAGATAATGATATTGAGTCGCACGCAAAAAACGAGCTTCAGCTATCATCCTTTTATTCTGGTCTGATTCTGGCATTTTTTGCATTCCTTCCAGAAAACGATTGCATTTACCAATGCGTGAATAAGCCGACGACCAATAATTCGCGATAAAAGAATTCGTGTTCAGCAACTGCCCACTGGATATCTTGTAAAAGTCATTATTTTCTCCCCTGCGATCAAACGCATTGTCTGTCAAATGTTCCATAAACAGCAACCCATGATAAGACCAGAAATCAGACACGCTATATTCCAAGCCATTAGTTATCTTTCCACGATAAAGAGCAGTCAAAGCAAGTTCTGCATTTTTTTCATCATTCCAAAAATTTTCTTCCGATAGGTCGGTCAGAGGCAATCTTTCCAAGTCACATGACGAGAAAGACAATGAAGCAAGCAAGGTAGCAAGCATCAAATATTTAGAACATTTCATAAGGCTTTAGAATTTTAATGTTAAACCAAAGGTGTAAGTAGACATAGTTGGATAATATTGTCCATCATTACTTGTATTCTCAGGATCCCAACCTTCACGATAGCTTTTAAATGTCAGTGGATTATCCAAACTTACATAAAAACGCATACCACTGGAACCAAACTTCCGAGTCACAGATTCAGGCAACGTATAGCCAAACTGGATATTACGGACTTTGACATAAGAAGCATTCAACACCCAATAATCCGAAGTTAAAGTATTATTGCTTCCCGCATTTGACATAACTTCCAAACGCGGATATTCAGGATAACGATTGTCTTGCTGTACATTCCAGCAATTTTCCATCTGCCAACGCTGTATATTGCCTTCCTGATAAAAAGCATATCCGGCATATACAGAAAGCGTACCTTTTACACCAGCAACTCCCTGTATTAACATACTAAAATCAAATCCTTTATATTCAGCACCCAAATTCAGGCCAAAAGTATATTTCGGAATACGTGATCCTAAGTATGTTCTGTCATCAGGCGTTACTTTTCCATCACCTGTAATGTCTACATAACGGATATCTCCAGCCTGTGAACCTTTGGCTATTTCAGTCTGATCATACCAATCGTTCACTTCTGCGTCCGTAAGAAACACACCATCTGTCTTATACCCATAAAACATCTCCATCGGATAGCCAATAAACAAATCGCTTCCATTACCTATCATACCATTATTTTGGGTTACATTTCCCATTCCCAATGTTAGAACTTTGTTTTTAATGATAGAAAAATTACCATTAACATGATAATGGAAATCACCGATTGTATTTTGATGTCCTATCTCAAACTCCCATCCCTTGTTTTCCAATTCACCGGTATTAACCTCTGAGATGGCCAAACCAAAAATAGAAGAATAACTAGCCGCAGGCTTGTAAAGCACGTCCGTTGTCTTTCGATGAAAATAAGCAGCATTCAAGGTCAGTTTATTATCAAAGAAACCCGTCTCGATACCAAAATCAGCCGTACGCGTCCGTTCCCATTTCAACGTCGGATCTACATAAGTCGTAACAGCTGCACCTTGGGTATATACGCCTCCAAACACATAATTCTGTGCCTCCCCCAAAGTATATACAGACTGGTAAGGATAATTACCGATATTATTATTTCCCAATATACCATAAGAAGCCTTTAGTTTCAAATTATTGAACCAGTCGGACACATTTCTCTCTTTCCAGAATTTTTCTTCAGACACACGCCATCCGGCAGCTACAGAAGGGAAAAAACCGAATTTTGTATTTGACGGGAACCTTGAAGAGCCGTCATATCTCATAGTCGTCTCAAAAAGATACCGCTGATCATAATTATAAGTCAAACGACCAAAAACAGACTGTATTGCCCAGTCATATCCACCTCCATCATTAGTTTGACCGTCAGCTCCACCTGCTCCCAGATACGGCACATCATCTGATGGAAAGTTATTACGGCTTCCACTTAATGTTCGTTGTCCTTCGTCTTCCCAAGTATAACCTAATAGTACCGACAAATTATGTCTCTTTGCAATAATAGTATTATAATCGGCTACGGCCTGAAATGTCTTATATACAGTACGCTCCATGGAATTGGTTAAAGATGAAGGACCTGTACTCTGCCCTCCGGCCAGCGGCATATCTGCCCGATAATTACGGATAGTGCTTAATGCATAGTTATATCCACCAATAGCTCTCAATGTAAGTCCTTTTATAGGTTTCCAAGTAAGCTCTATATTACCATTGAATTTATCAAAATCCTCACGGTAAAAAGAAGCACAATTCACCCACGCCACTGGGGTACCCTGTAATTTGGGTCCCGGACCGATTTCACCAGTTGATAAATAACTAGGTGTCAGTCCCGGATAACGGACAGCATTTGCTATAATACCTTTGAATCCCTCATTATCAAGTACTCCAGGAGTAGAAGGTTCATGCCTATCAGATGTCATTCCGCTAACTCTCACACTAAGTGACACATTTTTAGCAATTTCCGCATTCAGGTTTACTCTTGCATTGTAACGGTTATAATAATTATTATCCAGTAAACCATTCTGACGAAGATATCCAAGTGAAGCCATATACTGAAGTTTTCCAGAACCTCCATTCACACTTAATTCATGCTTAGTCTGCAAGGCATGTCCACCAAGCAATTCATCCAAATACATTTCATCAGCATAATTGTCCGGATCGGAACCATCACGATATTTCCGAATCATCTCTGGAGTGTAAGTTTCTGTTCCCATTGCCATATTATAGTACTCAGCATACTCATACGAATGGGCAAAATCAGGTAATTCCGTAGCCTGACTCATACCTATAGAACCATTGTAGGTAATATGTGTTTTGCCTGCCTTTCCTTCCTTTGTAGTTACGAGGATTACTCCATTTGCCGCACGGGAACCATAAATAGCAGCCGAAGCCGCATCCTTCAGCACTGAAATATTTTCTATTTCCGATGGAGTCAAATCACTAAGAGAACCAGGCATCCCATCAATCAGCACCAACGGATCAGGAGTAGCTCCGAAAGAGCCTACTCCACGTACACGAATTGTACCGGCATCTTGTCCCGGATTTCCACTTGTCTGTGTGATAGTTACTCCAGATAACTGGCCAGTCAACATATTGGAAACATCCGGAACCGCACGTGATTCTAAAGTTTCACTGTCTAATGTTGCAATAGAGCCTATCACATTCACCTTTTTCTGTGCTCCATAACCAATGACTACGACTTCATCCAACGTTTCAGAATCTTCTCTTAAACTAATAGCTATTTGTTTCCCTGAAAGCACTTGTACACTTTGGTTCTTGTACCCTACATACGAAATGTCTAGCATAGCTCCTTCGGGCACTTCCAACATAAAATTACCGTCAATGTCCGTAATCGTACCATTAGAAGTTCCTCGTTCCATGACTGTTGCACCAATAATCGGTTCGCCATTCACATCCCGAACAGATCCTTTTGTCTGCAACTTTTTGGACGAAACCACCCCATTCTCGGACTTTTTTATAATAATATTCTTATCTTTAATCTCATAAGTAATTCCTATTTGGCCAGCCAAGATTTGCCGAACCACATCATCTATATTCCCGTCTTGCACGGAAATGGAAATGTGTTTCTGCGTATCCACATCAACTGATGAAAACACAAACGAATACCCTGACGACTTCTTCAACTGTTCCATCGCCTCCTTTACCGTTACATTACCGGTTTTCAGTGTAATATTCTGAGAAAAGACCGATAAGTTCAGGCAAAGCGCTGCCGAGGCTACTAACATAGCCTTATTGAAATATCTCATAATTCTGTTGATTTTTAATTAAATAACTAAAATAAGAATTGTAAGAATCGAAGAATACCTATCTTTGCGGCATCTTTGATTCAAGTTTTTGCCCTATGCAGAAGACTTGCAAACCAGCAAGGAGGATGTGCCCGCATCTTCCTTGTTTTTTATGTCTTCGCCTTATGGACCCTGTCAGCCGGAAGATTCTATGTTCATGGTGTTTCTCTTTTTAAGGTTTGACAAATTAGTTAATAAAGGATGTATTTTTCATTTTCGTATCGATACTTCATACGATTGGTTGAAGCAATAGTTTCCAGTACTTCTTCTATAGTATTACCCATCACCTTGAAGCTACCGTAGAAACGACGGTTCTTCAGGCTGTCGGCTATCTCAATTCGTACATCGTAGCTACGCATCAGTTTCTTGGCAATGTCTTCCAATAATTCCTCGTCGAAGAACAGCTCATCGTTTGTCCATAACATGGAATTCTCTGCACGGGCTCTCGATTTCACCATTTCGCCCGTACGCTTGTTCAGCACCATTTTCTCATTAGGAGAAAGATATAAGTCTGACATGGATTTCAAACTATTATGCAAAGCAACCTTTCCCTCCAATAGACTCACCGTCACTTCTTCATCATCCGAGTAGTTCTTGAAATTGAACTTGGTACCCAATACACGCAAGTCTACTTCATGCGTATGAATCTCAAAAGGAAGGTCTTGATTATGAACCACCTCAAAATAGCCTTCTCCTTCCAGACTGAGCTGACGGTTATCCATACCAAATCCCTGCGAATAGGTGATTTTGGAACCAGCATTCAGCCACACTAACGTACCATCCGGCAAATACAGCTTGGTACGTGCTCCCAGCGGAGCCTCTACCACCATATCCGAGAACGTCTGGCGAAGTGTTTCCTGTCCTTTCCAGTAACCGGCCAGCGGAAGCAGCACAATCAATATCACGGCTGCCACCCGGTAGAAGGTCTTCCATGAGAAACGGTACACCTTCGGCTCTTTCTTTCCGATTCGTTTCTGGAAACGGGCAAAAGCTTCTTCCTTATCGAACACCTTATCTTTTGCAGTCACTCCCGATGAAAACCAGACTTCTATCTGATTACGGACGTACATCCGGTTCTCGTCCGACTGCTGGCTCCAGTTTTTCAATTCCTGAAAAGCGTCTGCCGTCAGACTACCGGAAAGGTATTCCGCAATCAACTGATCAATCCGTTCATTTATCATTTCTTCGTGCTGCATAATTTGCTGTGTTTATAAGTAAGACAAAAAAGAGAAAAAAGAGGGTAGTCAAAAAAGAAGATTTTTTCAATTTCCCAGAAAAATATACCACACGAGCAGCTTCAGATAGCCTGACATGCGCTTCTGAAGAAAGGCCAATGCATTCTTTATGTGATACTTAACTGTATTGACAGAGATATTCAACTCGCGGGCTATTTCTTCGTATTTTTTTTGTTCAAAACGACTTTTTTTGAAAACCACACGACATTCTTCCGGCAGGGCCTCAATGCTGCGTTCGAGTTCTTCCTCCAGTTCCTGCTCCAACAGATAACCTAACGGATGGTCTTTCTCTATAAATAAAGTATCCAGAAATTCCGCATTCTCGGGAAGAGAAAAAGAAGAAAACTGCAATTCTTCACGATGCGCAAGAGAATTCAGTTCATTCAAGCAACGGTTGCGAACCGATTTCATCAAATAGGCCCTCAAAGAATAGGTGATTTCCACCTCACTTCGATGTTCCCACAAATAAAAGATGGCATCATCTACCACCTCCTCTGACAAAGATGTGTCATGAAGAAACAAATCTGCGAAACGGCAGAGAGGGACATAGTGCCGGTCGTAGATGCGTCTGAAGGCAGATTCATTTCCACATCGCAGTTCTTCTATCAGTTGTTTTTCCGTCATAGCTCGATTCATACTCAGCAAATTTAGAGATTTTCTGTCTATATCCACGGTTTTCCTCCATTATTTAATGTAGAAAATGACTCATCAATAAACAGAAAATGTTTTGGAATATTCTATGTCTCTCAGCCCAGACCCCTACGTTTCCCTACCCGAAAACATACGGTTCCGCCTTGAGAAACGTACGTTTTCCGTACGCAAAACATAGAACATATACATTCATTCTCCAGTCTACACAATGAGACTTTCCTCTTTATCCCTTCCCCCCACAACACCTGAATTTGGTATCTTCAGATGAGATTTTCCTCAAAAAGGTAAATTTTTATCGTTTTTCGATAAAATATTTCTGTTTTTCTTTTGCAGTTCAAAAATAATATCTACATTTGCATATCGAAAAACGATAAATATTTATCGAATACAAACGCAAACAAACACTATTATTTACACACAAACACGTACAATTATGAAAAAGACATTCACAAAAAAAACACTGGTAGCAGGAATCGCTGCTGCATTGATGACATTGACAGCCACAAATGTAAACGCAAAAGAAACCTTCATTTACGGACAGAACCAGCAAAGCCTGATTGTTTCCACCCTGAATGAGGACGGCAAAACACTTACTCCCAAATGGAAGTACGAATACCAGTACGACACGTTGGGAACCATGACCGAGAAAAAAGCTTACCGCTGGGATGCAGAACAAATGACCTGGACACCAGCTTATCTGCTGACCTGGAGAACTGAGGGGCCAACCCTTCAGAAGCTTTCTGAAAACAAATAAACTAACCATTTAAAAACGCACACATTATGGGACGCACTATCAAATTATTACTGTATTTCTTCGCTTACCAATTAGCTTTCATGGGAGTAGCTATCTGTGGATATATGTTGTATCAAGGCAGTTATGAGGTTCCACAGACACCCGACAGCCTGTATACAAACCTTATCATGCTGGCACAAATCCTCTCCACCGCGGCAGTAGGTATTCATCTGTTAGTAGGGAAATATGTGGGACTGGACCAGAAGACTTGGGGGTATCACCACTCACCCAAACTGTTAGCAACCTCAGTGGTATTTATTTTAGCAACGGGCTTATGGACCAACTACTTCAATGAGCTGGCCGACTTACCTAACAACATGCAGGAGGCGTTCGAAATGATAATGCGTAACCCACTGGGCATCATTGCCGTGGTCATCATGGCTCCTATCGTAGAGGAACTGCTGTTCCGTGGAGCCATTCAGGGACATTTACTTCGCAAATGGAAACATCCGGCAGGAGCCATCGTACTTTCGTCATTGATTTTCGGAGTAGTGCATGGTAACTGGGTACAGGCACCGTTCGCCTTCGTAACCGGATTGGCACTGGGATGGATGTATTATCGCACAGGCAGTTTGTTGCCCGGCATCCTGATGCACTTTGTCAATAACAGTGCAGCCGTAGCTTCTTTCTTATTAGCAGACGATCCGAATGCTACCATGGTTTCTACTTACGGACAAACGGGAGCAGCTCTTATGGCGGCTGGAGGAATGGCTCTTACCATCATCTGTGTGCTGTTCATTCAAAAGAAACTGGTTCCGCAGCCGGCAGTATGGCATCAGCCTGCTCAGGCAGAAACAATCGAAATAGAGAACAATACACTGTCTTCACAAACACATTCACACAATGAAAACATTTAAAATCATTGGATTAATAGCCCTATTAATCGTACTCTTTGAATTCATAGGCGGCTTTAATGACGGCTGGAGCGATGTAGATAAACTGGCTCCCATCAGTATAGAGTCTGCAGATCCGGCTTTTGACAAGGTAACTGCAACCACCTTCGATGTATTGCCCGATTCAGCCATACAAGCAGCCAACTCGCAAGCCGGCACAACTGTTCCCACCGGATTCATGCAATGCCATTCGTACATCGTACCCAGCGGACTGACAAATTTCACTTATATACTGCTTGGTCTCACAGGGCTGGTATCCTTTTATGGACTTTACAACCTCATCCGTCTGTTTATCTCTATCATCCGCAAAGAGGTCTTTACATCCATCAATATCCGACGGATACGGTGGGGAGTTTATCCTCCTATTGCCTATCACTTGGTTAAGTATTTCCTCAACTGGAGTGAAACCCGTGATGCCATGGCACAACTTACAATTCCGGGATACACCATCCAGCCCGCATCTCCTTTTGAGTTCAGTTGGATAGGTATATTGTTGCTGATACTTCTCACGGAAGTATTTGTAGTAGCAGTAAAACTAAAACAAGAAAATGATTTGACCATTTAAAATCTTCATCTACATTATGAAAAAGAGACTGAATATATTCTGTGTATGCATGATTGCTGCTTTCCTGTTGTCCGTTTCCGGAAATGTGTACTTAATTATAGAAATGTTTGTAAACGGAGTAGAGGTAGGCATGAAAGCTGCACAAGGAGAAATCACTGAGATACCTCAATATAAAATGGTACACGTCTTGCCTACTGACATGATGGAAACGACCGGAACAGTCACCAACTTGAAAGACGGCAGACAACTGGCTGTCAAACCGATTATGGCTCTTGTGGAATGCCCCTATTCCCATTCCAGCCATGGCTTTGAAGTGTTGCAAGGACTCATCGGCTTTATTGTCATTATCGGATTTGTCTATGCAACTGTCTATTTCGCCAAACTGATGATACACATCAACCGGAATATCGTGTTCGACTGGAGCAACGTAAAACACCTGCGCCGCGTAGGATGGAGCCTGACAGGAATGTGTGCGCTTTCTTTTATTAGTGTCTGGATTTCAAACCACCAGCTTGCACAATGCATTGAACTGGCAGGAAGTAAATTGAATATATTAATTGCCTTCTCTGATTCCACACTGATTTTAGGCTTTATCGCCCTCTTAGCCTCAGAAGTGTTTGCCATCGGCTTACGGTTGAAAGAAGAGAATGAATTAACCATTTAAATTTGAATGGAAAGATGAAAACTATTAATACTAAATGGAAAGCTGCAATCGGTATCATTCTGACCATGATACTTACCTTGATGCTGCTGACCATCATTTACTGGCTGTTCATCGAGCAACAGATAGAGACACGTACCCACCGCGTGTTAGTCATGACGGGAATGATTTATGGTGGAATGTACCTGCACCATGTACTGATAAAACGCTATACTTGCTGGTGGAAGGTATTGACTGAAAAAGAAGAAAACTAAACTGAATAATTTATGCCGATTATCGTAAATCTAGATGTGATGATGGCGAAACGAAAGATTTCGCTGGGAGAGCTTGCTGAAAGGATTGACCTTACGCCGGCAAATCTCTCTATTTTAAAAACAGGAAAAGCCAAAGCCATACGCTTCTCCACTCTGGAGGCTATCTGCAAAGAACTGGACTGCCAGCCGGGAGACATACTGGAATACAGAGTGGAAGACTAATTTTACACTCACAATGAAATGCATCTATCTGAAAAATTTTATTCCGGATAGGTGCATTTCATTGACTTTAAAATGACTTTATGAAGCCAATACCCTAAAAATCCATCCCTGAATAGTAAGAGACCTAAATTTTATAATTATCTTAGCATAATAAACCAAATTTCATGCTTATGATAAAATCACTATTCAGCCCTAAAAATGTAAAATTGCATCCTAATGGCAATATTCACATTCCGCACTCCTTCAAATCATTATTATCCTTATGTATAGGAATGTTTTCTATCGGCCTGCACGCTGCTGATACTGTGTTTGTCAAAACTCCACAAGTTCCTATATTGATAGAAAGACACGATAATGTCTTGGCTTATCTGCGTCTCGATGCTAAAGAAACAAAGATCCTTGACAACGTTACTATCTCCTTCGACAAGAACGTACCTTTGTCACAAATCAAAGCTATTAAATTGTATTATGGAGGAACAGAAGCTCCACAAGACAGAGAAAAAAAACGCTTTGCACCCGTAGAGTACATTTCCAGCAACAATCCGGGGCAAACCCTTTCTGCCAACCCGTCTTATTCTATAAAAAAGACAGAAATAACACCTAAAACCAATACACTGATACTGGAAGGGAAACAGAATCTCTTTCCTGGATATAATTTCTTCTGGATTAGTATTGAAATGCAGCCTACCGCTTCACTACATACAAAAATCTGTGCAGAAGTAACTCAAGTAAAAGGTGATGGAAAAATTATACCTACAAAAAATACAACTGAACAAAAAGTCGTACAAAGAATGGCAGTAGGAGTCCGTCATGCAGGTGATGACGGTTCAGCAGCTTTCCGCATTCCAGGACTAGTGACTACAAACAAAGGCACCTTGCTGGGAGTATATGATGTGCGTTACAACAACAGTGTGGATTTGCAAGAACATATCGACATAGGCCTCAGCCGCAGTACAGATGGCGGAAAGACATGGGAGAAAATGCGTTTACCCATTTCATTTAAAGAATACGGAGGATTACCTGCAGCTCAAAATGGTGTAGGCGACCCTTCTATCTTGGTAGACACCAAGACCAATACTGTATGGATTGTGGCAGCATGGACACACGGAATGGGTAACCAAAGAGCATGGTGGAGCTCACACCAGGGAATGGACCTGAACCATACCGCTCAATTGGTACTTGCCAAAAGTACAGATGATGGAAAAACCTGGTCTGAACCAATCAATATTACCGAACAAGTGAAGCTTCCAGAATGGTATTTCTTATTACAAGGACCGGGACGAGGCATCACAATGAAAGATGGTACATTGGTATTCCCCATTCAGTTTATTGACAAAACCCGAATCCCCAATGCAGGTATCATGTATAGCAAAGACCGTGGAGAAACATGGACCATACACCACCATGCACGTACTAATACTACAGAAGCACAAGTAGCAGAGCTTGAGCCGGGCACTTTAATGCTGAACATGAGAGATAACCGAGGAGGAAGCCGAGCCGTTTATACCACACAAGATTTAGGTAAGACTTGGAAGGAACACGAATCATCTCGTACTGCTTTGATAGAGCCCGTATGTATGGCCAGTCTAATCAGTGTAAAAGCGAAAGACAATGTATTGGGTAAAGACCTTTTAATTTTCTCCAACCCCAATTCTACAAATGCTCGCAAAGACATGACAATTAAAATCAGTATGGATGGAGGAAACACCTGGAGTTCAGAACATCAGCTCTTATTAGATGAAGGATATGGATGGGGATATTCCTGCCTGACAATGATAGATAAAGAAACCATCGGTATACTGTATGAAAGCAGTGTAGCTCACATGACTTTCCAAAGCATAAAGCTGAAAGATATTATAAAATAATAATTACTATAAAAACAACTCGTTACTGAGACTAAAAGATAGGATTCTTTTGTACAGTAACGAGTTGTTTTTATATTTGGAAATTATCTTTATCTAATACAACAAAAAGAATAATTATTTAAGATATTAGCACCAATATTTTGAATATTAGGAAATATTTTTTATCTTTGAACATATTTAAAAGCAAACTAATAACCAATCTAATACCGAATCTATTGAAAATTATCAATAAATTCTATATACCTTAATTTTAAGAACTATGAGTAAACTGAAATTACTAGGTGCGTTACTACTAACTATTGGTGGAACCACACAGCTGCTGTATGCAGAACAGCCATCCATAATGGCTAATTCAGACATTGTACAACAAAAATCAACGTGCTCAGGAGTTGTAAAAGATGCGTCTGGTGAAAGTGTTATTGGTGCATCTGTATTGGTCAAGGGCACAACAATTGGTACTATCACTGACTTTGATGGAAATTTTGAGCTTCCGAATGTAGAAAAAGGAGCCGTAATTCAAGTTTCTTTTGTGGGCTATTTAACCAAAGAAGTTGTATGGAAAGGAACTCCAATTTCAGTCGTACTAGAAGACGATACAAAAACGCTGGAAGAAGTTGTTGTAGTAGGATACGGAACCCAAAAAAAAGTAAATCTAACAGGTTCTGTAGCAATGGCTGAGAGTGATGTACTGGAAAACAGACCTATCGCTAACTTAGCTCAAGGTTTACAAGGTGTTATTCCTAACCTGAACATTTCATTTGCCAATGGTAACCCAAATGCTGAAACAAGTATTAATGTACGTGGGTTAACTTCATTAAATGGAGGTTCTGCCCTCGTTCTTGTAGATGGTGTGGAAACAAATGATATTTCATTGATTAATCCTCAAGACATTGAAAGTATTTCTGTTTTGAAGGATGCTTCTTCTGCTGCTGTATATGGTGCTAGAGCAGCATTTGGAGTTGTATTAATTACAACTAAAAAAGGGAAAACAGGAGAAAAGATAACCTTCAACTACAATAATAACTTTTCATGGTCTACACCATCCAGATTACCCCATAGTTTACCGGCAGATCAATGGCTAAGAGCGATGAATACAGAATCTAAAAACACCAGTGGAACCCAATACTGGAGCGACGAACTAATCGCAGCCGTAGACGCCTATATGCAAGATCCCACTCGCCCAACAGCATGGGAAAACACACAGGGAAACAAATTTACAGCAAACGGAGAATGGGCCTATGCTGGAAATACAGACTGGATGGATATCTTCTATAAGAACGCAGCCTTTATGCAGCAACATAATGCAAGCTTGAGAGGTGGTAGCGAAAAAACCGCATACTACGCTTCATTAGGATACAAAGGGCAAGATGGCTTATTGGCTTTTGGTACAGATACATATAAACGTATCAATATGTCATTTAATTTCACTTCAAAAGTAACAAACTGGTTAGAAATTGGATTTAGAACAAAATATAATAGAAGTGAAATAAATGAACCAAACTCAAACCATTATACAAGTGAGGATCCTTATTATGAAGTTTACCGTGCATTCCCCTTCATCCCTGTATACTTACCAGATGGAGACTTTGCAGCTGTAGCAGGCTCGAACTTCAACTTTAATATTGCAGGAATGCTGGCACAAGCCGGACGCAAAAAGAACATATACGATGATATATGGTATACAGGATCTTTCAATTTAACCCCATTAAAAGGATTATCTATCAAGGGAGACTATACAGGAAACCGTTTATTCAGAGATGAACGCGCTCATAATAAAACAATTTATCAGAAACAACCTGATGGATCACAGATTGCCAAAGGAGAACCTAACGGTGTTTCATTAAAAAAATATGATGACACTTATCAGGCATTAAATCTTTGGGCTGAATATAAGTTTGAATTGCCTAAATCTCATTCTTTTACTGCCATGGTAGGATACAACCAGGAAAGTAAAAAGACTAGCAATTTTTATGGCTATGTAACAGACTTATACCTGAATGATGCTCCTATTATTGACTGGGCAAACACTAAACAGAAACTGGAAGAAGAAGCTACCATTTGGGCAGTTCAAGGTGCTTTCTTCCGATTAAACTATGACTATGCTGGGAAATATCTGGTAGAAGTAAACGGACGTTATGACGGTTCTTCAAAATATGCATCAGACAGCCGCTGGGGATTCTTCCCTTCTGCTTCTTTGGGATGGAGACTTTCAGAAGAAAAGTTCTTTGAACCAGCTAAAAAGATTTTCGACAATGTGAAGCTACGCGCATCTTTAGGTAGCTTAGGAAATCAGGTAACAAACAGCAACTTTGACTTCTTAAGCCTGATGGGATTCGAACAGCTAAATTATTTGATTGGCGGCAAACTTGCTAACGGTATTACTCCTGCTTCACTGGCATACAATAATGTAACATGGGAAAAAGTAACTACCGCAAACTTTGGTATAGACTTAGGATTATTAAACAACAGACTAACTGCTTCATTTGATTATTTCTTACGTTATACAAATGATATGGTCGTATCCAAAGCCTACCCTGCTACAATGGGATCTACAGGAGGTAAAGAAAACTTGGCCAATATGCGAACAAATGGTTGGGAGTTGACACTTAACTGGAATGACAATATCAACGATGTAGCCGGTTCTACTTTAAATTATAACATCGGAATTGGTATTTCAGACAGTTATTCAACCATTACCAAATATGACAATCCGACTGGATACCTTGGTGACTACTATGAAGGCCAGCGTTTAGGCGACATTTGGGGATACGTAACCGAAGGATTCATTAAAGATGACGCAGAAGCTGAGACAATGAAAGTACGCCAAAAAGAAATTAGCGGAACTTGGCTTCCTGGTGATATAAAATATGCAGATTTGAACGGTGACGGTGTGATTACTTACGGAAAAAATCAATTAAATGACCATGGTGATAAAAAAATCATCGGCAATCAGACACCGAGATACCGTTTCAATATCAATTTAGGATTAAACTGGAAAGGATTTGATGTTCGCGCCTTATTTGAAGGTGTAATGAAAAGAGACTTGTGGTTAGGAGATAACAACACAGTTTTCTGGGGTTACACAGGACAATGGTGGAGTGCATTAAATGAAACACATATTAATGACGTGTGGAGTGAAACTAATCCTAACGCCTATTTCCCTGTACCAACAAATACAACAAGAAGCCGTCAGATACAAACAAAATATCTGCAAGATGCATCTTATATCCGTCTGAAAGATTTGACAATTGGTTATACTTTACCGACATCATGGGTATCCAAATTAGGTATCTCACAACTGAAAATCTTCGCAAGTGGACAGAACTTATGGGAAGCTACCGGCTTATATAAATACTTGGATCCAGACGCAACTGGCGATACAAAAGATGATGGTAGCCTGGAAGAAAGAATGACGAAATATCCATTCTGCCGGTCTTATTCATTTGGTATTAATGTTACATTCTAAATTTGCTATTGTATTATGAAAAAAACTATATTATATGCCACATTGTTGGCACTTAGCTTTCAAAGTTGCGACTACCTTGACAGGGAGCCGTTAGACTCAGTAACAAAGGATCAGTTTTTCACTACTGCAACTGGTACTGCTCTACAACAATATTGCAACAACTTCTATCCAAAACTGATAAAAGGTCATGGTGATCCTTTGTCTTACAGTTTTGGTATGCTGGAAAAAGAATTTGAATCGGATAATATTTTTACATGGGAATATAATGTAAAAAGTTTTGGCTTGCATGTGGCTCCTACAGAAGCCAAGGATACAGAGTGGCAATGGGAAAATATACGTGCATGCAACGATTTCTTGATGAACTATCAATCATCTCCAGCAACTCAAGCTGAAAAGAATCAATATGCAGGAGAAATCTACTTCTTTAAATGCTTAGATTACTTTAATAAGTTAAGTGTGTATGGTGATGTACCTTGGTATACCACAGTTTTGAACCCTGGTGATGAGGAAATGTATAAAGGACGTGATTCCAGAATACTTGTTGCCGATAGCTTACTTTTAAATATTGAAAAGGCCATCAATCTGCTTTCTCCTAAATCTAAAGTGGGAGTAAGCCGAGTTTCAAAAGATGCAGCAATCGCACTAAAAGCCAGAATGTGCTTATTTGAAGGTACATGGAGAAGATATCATAACATAGAAGGCGACGTAAAATTCTTGCAGGAAGCATACGACGCTGCAGGCGAATTGATGAAAGAAGAATATGGTTACTCTATATTTAAAGGAAGTTCGCCTAAAACGGCATATCATGAATTATTTACACAAGAAAATTACAATAATAATCCAGAAGTAATTTTGGCTAAAGAATACGATCCTTCTTTAGGTAAAGGTAATAATGTTACCCGGCAAATCGGAGTAGGAGAAACTCCTATTGGCGCAAGTAGAGACGCAGTAGAAGATTATTTATGCGCAACTACAGGAAAACCAATTTCACTATGCGGATGCGCAGGACATACCACACATACGGGAATTATTGCAGAATTAGAAAATAGAGATCCTAGATTATTGCAAACCATAGCTACCCCGAAAGATGGAGAATATACATATTATTTGCACGGTAAAGCATCCAATATTGCCAATATCGTAGCAACTGGTGCGGATGGTTCTTCTTCTACAGGTTATGCTATTGCAAAATTCTATAAAACATCTGAGTTTTCTTCAGACCACCATAAAGGTAGCATTGACGCTCCCATTTTCAGATACGGAGAAATCCTTTTAATCCGTGCTGAAGCAGGAGCAGAATTAGGAGTACTGGATAATACAGAACTTGGAAGAACAATCAATGAACTCAGAAAGCGCGTTGGTTTCAATCATCCATTGACCGTTAACCCAGTAGCTGATCCCAAACTGGAAAAAGAATATCCAAACATCAAGGGTAGCAATGCTAATTTAATTCGTGAAATCAGAAGAGAACGCCGTATTGAATTATTCGGTGAAGGTTATAGATACGATGACCTAAGAAGATGGGCTTGTGGTAAACGACTGGATGCTAGTGTAGTAGTAAGAGCTGGTATTATTCCTGATGCTAGTTTGTATACTACAGAACAAATAAACGATATGAAAGAAGAACTTGGCCTTACCACAGAAGGATCATTGGATATTTATGGAAAAAGAGTAAAAACGCAGGCTGTATTTGAAGAACCTAAACATTACTTATTATCCATTCCTATCAATGAAATTTCTATCAATCCTAACTTAGCTCCTAACAACCCGGGCTGGTAACATTTAAGAGGTTCCGATAAATAAAGATGGCTTATGAGAAAATAATTTCATAAGCCATCTTTTCTTTATACACAGTTGACTAGCAACCCGAAATTTCGTATTTTTGCCCAATCAATTGAAATTACGTAATTTTATCAAGATGAATCAAGAATTCGAGCTTATCGCCAAGACCTTCCAGGGACTGGAAGAAGTTCTGGCACAGGAACTCACGGAATTAGGAGCCAGCAACATTGAAATCGGACGACGTATGGTTTCTTTCACCGGAGACAAAGCCATGATGTATAAGGCTAATTTCTGCCTTCGTACTGCCATCCGTATCTTAAAACCTATCAAACATTTTACTGCGAAGACTGCCGACGAAGTGTATGAGGCCGTAAAGAGTATCGCATGGGAAAACTATCTAGACAACATGAGTAGTTTCTCGGTAGATGCCGTAGTGTTCTCTAATGAATTCCGTCATTCTAAATTCGTGGCATACAAAGTGAAAGATGCGGTAGTCGACTATTTCCGCGAAAAGACAGGCAACCGTCCTTCCGTACGTATCAGTAACCCGGATTTGGCTATTCACATCCATATTGCAGAGGAAGAGTGTACACTTGCCTTGGATAGCTCTGGTGAGTCACTTCACCGTAGAGGATACCGTCAGGAACAGGTGGAAGCACCGTTGAACGAGGTATTGGCAGCTGGTATGATTCTGATGACGGGCTGGAGAGGTGAATGTGACCTGATAGACCCGATGTGTGGTTCAGGAACTATACCTATCGAAGCTGCTTTGATTGCACGCAATATCGCTCCGGGTGTATTCCGTAAAGAATTCGGATTCGAGAAATGGAAAGACTTTGACCAGGATTTGTTTGATGCTATCTACAACGATGACTCCCAGGAGCGTGAATTTACTCATAAGATTTACGGATACGACAACAATCCGAAAGCAAACGAAATTGCTCAGCATAACGTGAAAGCTGCAGGGGTAAGCAAGGATGTCATCCTGAAAATCCAACCGTTCCAGCAGTTTGAACAGCCTGCACAAAAAAGTATTATCATCACCAACCCTCCTTACGGAGAGCGTATCTCGTCAGAAGATTTGCTGGGACTTTACCAGATGATTGGTGAACGCTTGAAGCATGCATTCACCGGAAACGACGCCTGGATTCTGAGCTACCGTGACGAATGCTTTGACCAGATCGGACTGAAGGCTTCTATAAAAGTGCCTTTGTTTAATGGAGCATTGGAATGTCAGTTCCGCAAATACCAGTTGTTTGACGGAAAATACAAGGAATTCCGTTCCGACAACAGCGACAAGGAGTTTAAACCGAAACGGGAAGAAAGACCGGCACGTCCACGCCGTCAGGGAGAAAAAGTGGAATATGGCCGTAAGGAGCGCAAAGACGGAGGTCGTGGAGAACGGAAAGAAGGTTTCCGCAGCGACCGTAAAGAAGGATTCCGTAAAGATGCTGACCGCAAAGAAACATTCCGCGGACGCAAAGCAGGCGACGGAAAAGAATTTACTCGTGAACGCCGTAAAGAATTCAAATATAAGGAAGATTCGAAACCACGCACTCCGCGTCCTTCTACAGACGACGGACGCCCGAAAGCGGCTCCTGCCCCACGCTACATGCACAGACGTCGCAGCGAGGAGGAAGGTAACTCACAAGATTAAAAATAGACAGAACATGAAACGTATACTCTTTTTATTCTTTTTGTGCTGTATGACCACTCTCGCCACTTTTGCCCAGGAAAAGAAAGCCTATACCCTGGAAGATGTGATTCCGGGCGGAAACAATTATTTCAACCTGGTCCCTGAAAATATTCCGGGACTGCAATGGTGGGGAGATGTGTGTGTACGTGCGGATGTGGAAAACATCCGCAGCATTCAGTTGAAAGATGGCAAGGAAAGCATACTTGTCACACTGGAAGAGGTAAATCAAGCCATTGAAAAAGGAGAAAAACCCTATCAGCTATCGCACGAGCTAAAACCGCTTCGCAGCCTGATGTCAGCTTCATTGCCTTGGGCAGAGCGTAAAGTCATAGCATTTCAACAGAACAGCTATTGGGTGGAATATGACTTCGGACAGAAAAAAATTACGAACATATCCCGCCTGAACGAAAAAGCTACCAATCTTGACTTTTGCAAAACCAATGACAAAGTGGCCTATACCGTCGGTAACGGTTTGTTTGTAACCGGCGAAGGGGAGGAAAGTCACCAGATTAATCCTTCACAAACAGAAGAAGGGGTAGTTTACGGACAAGCTGTACACCGTAACGAATTCGGTATTTATAAAGGTACATTCTGGAGCCCGAAAGGAAGCTATCTGGCTTTCTATCGCATGGACCAGAGCATGGTCACAGACTATCCTCAGGTAAATACATCGACCCGTATCGCAACTCTTGAGCCGGACAAATATCCGATGGCAGGAATGACCAGCCACAAAGTGACAGTAGGAGTATACGATGTAAAGACTGGAAAAGTAATTTACCTGCAGGCAGGTGACCCGACCGACCGTTATTTTACCAATGTCAGTTGGTCGCCCGATGAACAGCATATTTATGTCATCGAACTGAACCGTGACCAGAACCATGCCCAACTTGTATGCTATCAGGCTGCCACAGGCGAAAAAGAAGGGGTATTGTACGAAGAAAAGAACCCGAAATACGTAGAGCCTCAGCATCCGTTGGTATTCCTGCCGTGGGACGAAAGTAAATTTATTTACCAGAGTCAGCGCGACGGTTTCAACCACCTGTATCTGATGGATACGAAGGCAAAAGAAGAAGGTACATGGAAAAATGGCAAACTAGAAGGCAGTACCTATCTGGAACACCTGAAAGTAACTCCTTTGACGCAAGGCGACTGGTTGGTGCAGGATATTCTTGGATTCAATGCAGGAAAGAAGGAAATTATTATCGGTAGCACAGAAATTTCTCCGCTGCAAACCAATCTGTTCAGCCTCAACGTCAAAACTGGAAAGCGTACATTACTAGGAGAAAAAGACGGTATGCACCGGGCTTCTCTCTCTGAAAGCGGTACTTACCTGATTGACAACTTCTCTTCATTTAATGTAGGACGTGAAATCACTTTACTGCCAACCAACGGAAAGAAAGGAACTACATTACTGAAAGCTGATGACCCGATGAGCAGCCAGTTTAAGTTACCGGAAATTACCATCGGTACCTTTAAAGCAGCCGACGGAAAAACAGACTTGTATTATCGTCTGATTAAGCCCGTAGACTTTGACCCGAACAAGAAATATCCGGCCATTATTTACGTATATGGTGGACCGCACGCACAACTCATCCACAACACGCGTTTTTATGATGCCAGAGGATGGGATTTATACATGGCGCAGAAAGGGTATGTGATGCTGACAGTAGACAGTCGGGGAAGTGATAACCGAGGACTGGCTTTCGAGAACTGTACATTCCGTCACTTGGGAGTAGAAGAAATGAAAGACCAGGTGAAAGGTGCCGAGTTCCTGAAATCACTGTCTTATGTAGACGGTGAACGAATTGGCGTACACGGCTGGAGCTTCGGTGGCTTCATGACAACCAACCTGATGCTGACTTATCCTGACATCTTCAAGGTAGGCGTGGCTGGAGGACCGGTTATTGACTGGAAGTTCTATGAAGTAATGTACGGTGAACGCTATATGGATACTCCGGAAGCTAATCCGGAAGGATACAAGGGTTCCGACTTGAAACAGAAGGCCGGCAACCTGAAAGGCCGTCTGGAAATCATTATCGGAGGTACGGACCCCACTTGTGTACCACAACACAGCTACTCATTCCTGAGAGCTTGTATTGAAGCTGGTACCCATCCGGACTTTTTCGTTTATCCGGAAGACGGACATAACATGATGGGACGTGACCGTGTACACCTGCACGAACACATCACCCGCTATTTTGAAGACCATTTGAAATAATAGACTAAAAAACAGATACATATATGAAACTTTTACTTTTAGGTTCAGGAGGACGCGAACATGCACTGGCATGGAAAATCGCACAAAGCCCGAAAATTGAAAAGTTATACATCGCTCCGGGAAATGCCGGTACGCGTGAAGTAGGCGAAAACGTAGCTATCAAAGCCGATGACTTTGAAGGTATCAAGCAGTTTGTAACGGCCCACGGCATTGACATGGTAGTAGTAGGTCCGGAAGACCCATTGGTGAAGGGGGTATATGATTTCTTCAAAAACGATGACGCATTGAAGCAGGTACCGGTTATCGGTCCGTCAAAGGCTGGAGCCGTACTCGAAGGAAGCAAGGAATTTGCCAAAGGTTTCATGCAGCGTCATCATATTCCGACTGCCGGATACAAGAGCGTAACTGCAGCCAACCTGGAAGAAGGACTGGCTTTCCTGGAAACACTGGAAGCTCCCTACGTGCTGAAAGCTGACGGATTGTGTGCTGGAAAAGGTGTATTGATTCTCCCCACATTGGAAGAAGCCAAGAAAGAGCTGAAAGAAATGCTGGGTGGAATGTTCGGAAATGCTTCTGCCACAGTAGTTATCGAAGAATTCCTGAGCGGTATCGAATGCTCGGTATTCGTACTGACTGATGGAAAGAACTACAAAATCCTGCCGGAAGCCAAAGACTACAAACGTATCGGCGAAGGTGACAAAGGATTGAACACTGGCGGTATGGGTTCTGTTTCTCCGGTTCCATTTGCTGATGCAGAATGGATGAAGAAGGTGGAAGACCGTATCATCCGTCCTACAGTTGAAGGACTGGCTGCAGAAGGTATCGATTACAAAGGATTTATCTTCTTCGGACTGATTAATGTAAAAGGTGAACCGATGGTAATCGAATACAATGTCCGTATGGGTGACCCTGAAACAGAAAGTGTCATGCTTCGTATCAAGAGCGACTTAGTAGACTTGTTTGAAGGGGTAGCTCAGGGTAACCTGAATGAAAAAACTCTGGAAATTGACCCGCGCTCAGCTGTCTGTGTCATGCTGGTATCTGGCGGCTATCCGGAAGCTTATGAAAAAGGATTCCCGATGACGGGCATTGAAGAAGCAAAGGCAGGAGGAAGTATCGTATTCCATGCTGGAACAGCCTTGAAAGACGGACAGGTGGTTACTGCCGGAGGACGAGTGATCGCAGTTAGTTCCTACGGAGCTAACAAGGCAGAAGCTCTGGCACAGTCTTTCCAGAATGCAGGTAAGATCTGTTTCGAGAAAAAATATTTCCGTTCAGATATCGGGTTTGACCTGTAACACATGCTTGCCCGAAATAGATTTCAATATGAACTGGCCACCGGAAGGGCTACTCTTCCGGTGACCATTATCATCTGTCTTATCATGTATGGTATTACCTATCAGGAAAAGACAGATTTACTTTCTTTAGCCATTCACGGAGCCATAGTCTACTGCCTGATTGAGTTGAATACCACATTCTCACTCATCCGGACACGTACAACACTTCATGCGGCCCTATTTCTTTTTTTCTTAAGCGGACTTCCTTTCCTGCACACCTATTCACATGAGCAATGGATTCCGCTGCTGTTTACCGTTTCTTTCTCTTACTTATTCCGAAGCTATGAATCGGTATATGCTCCGATTCCTGTTTTTCATTGCTTCCTCTGTCTCGGTATCAGTAGTTTTCTGCTTCCGCAGGTACTCTACTTTGTGCCGCTGATTTATTTCTACATGATTGGTTTGAGGGCTTTTACCCTACGCACATTCTTTGCAGGTCTCATCGGCCTCCTCGTTCCTTATTGGATTGCATTGGCCTATCATCTTTATGCTGGAAACATGGAAGAGACCTGGCTACCTTTCAAAGCACTTGCCCACTTCCCTCCAATAGACTACGCTATTCTCTCTTTGTCACAATTGGTTTCAGGAGGTATCGCAATCTTATTCATAGCCATCTGCAGTATAGAATGTATTCTGCATAGCTACCAGGACAAGGTACAAACACGCATCATGCTTCGTGTCCTGATAATTACAGGAATAGGCACATTAGCCTGTATGCTGCTTCTGCCTTCACACTTCAATACTTATTTTCTTATGACATTAGTCGTAGGCTCCGTCATGGGTGGTCACTTACTGGCACTGACCTTCAACCGGTTTACCCGTATCTTTCTTTGGGTGTCCCTTGGAATCTGGACCTGCGTATGTATCATGAATTTATGGATGCATTTATTCAATTTCTGATAGATTGGGGATACTGGGGAATGTTTCTTTCTGCATTCCTGGCCGGAACCATCTTGCCGTTCAGTTCGGAGGTTGTATTACTGGCCTGCATCGGATTAGGACTTGACCCTGTGTGGTCCACACTCTTCACTACTGCCGGAAACGCACTTGGAGGCTTTACCTGCTACTGGATAGGGCGAATTGGTAAAACGGAATGGATTGAAAAATACTTCAAGGTTGACAAAAAACAAATGGACAAGACCATCCGGTTTATTCACGGAAGAGGGTCGTGGATGGCTTTTTTCTCGTTCCTTCCCGTCATTGGAGATGCTTTGCTCATCGCCTTGGGATTTATGAGAGGCAATGTATGGATTACCACTATTGCCATGACCATTGGCAAACTGGCTCGCTATGCCATTATTGTGGCCACAGCTTTGGGAGTCTTCCGATTCATCGGATAGAAAACCAATGCAAATTTTCCTTGCTCAAAAGATATGACTATCTTTGCGAAAACTACCGAAAATCATCTACGAAAAATTTAACAAAACATGAAAAAACTTCTTTGCATCTATTGCCTATTATGCATGACTGCACTGGCTTATGCACAAAACTTAAAGTTCAATGCCAACGGAAAATTCAAAATCGTCCAGTTTACCGATGTACACTATATTTTTAATGACCCACGCGCAGAGGTAGCCATTGAACGTATCAATGAAGTGCTGAATGCCGAAAATCCAGATTTGGTAATGTTTACCGGTGACGTAATCTACGGAAAACCTGCAGAAAAAAGTATGCGTACCGTACTGGAACAAGTTTCAAAACGAAAAATCCCCTTTGCTGTAACCTTCGGAAACCACGATGACGAACAAGGGCTTTCCCGAGAAAAATTATTCGAAATCATTGAAAATATCCCATACAGCCTGACTGCCACTACAAAAGGTATCTCAGGTACCACCAACTTTATTCTGCCTGTAAAATCATCCGATGGACAGAAGGATGCTGAAATCCTTTATGTATTTGATTCTCATTCTTATTCGCAGATAAAAGAAGTGGGAGGATATGACTATATCGATTTCGACCAGATTCAATGGTACCGTGAGAACAGTTCAAAATATACACAGGCAAACGGTGGAACTCCCGTTCCTTCACTGGCATTCTTCCATATTCCTTTGCCGGAATATAACCAGGCTGCGACTTATGAAAATGCGGCATTATTTGGTATCCGAAAAGAGAAAGCATGTGCCCCAGCCTTAAACTCAGGACTTTTCACTGCCATGAAAGAAATGGGAGATATTGAAGGAGTATTTGTTGGACATGACCATGACAATGATTATGCGGTAATGTGGCAAGGTATCCTCTTGGCATACGGACGTTATACAGGTGGAAATACGGTTTACAATAATCTGCCCAACGGAGCACGTGTCATCGAACTGACTGAAGGAGAAAAAGGATTCCGTACTTGGATTCGTGTAAAGAATCATACGGAACAAGAAGTAACATTTCCGGAAAGCTTTTTAAAGCCCAATAAATAAAACCGGATTTTTAATGAAATACTGTTGATAGAAAGATGATTACACTCGAACCCACTGCCGACGGAAGCAATACATTATACGTTCCTGAATTGAATGAACATTATCATTCCGTGAAAGGCGCATTGACCGAGTCTGCACATATTTTTATTCAAATGGGATTGAATCACGCTCAGGCAGTAAATCCCCGTGTACTTGAAATCGGTTTCGGTACAGGACTGAACGCCTTTCTGACCTTGTTGGAAGCAGAAAAAAGCCAAAGAGCCATTCACTTTACCAGCATTGAACGATTCCCGCTTTCGGAAGATATTGTACGCAAACTTGCCTATCCGGAAACAATCGCTCCGGAAGAGTGTGAGAAATTCTATGCACTGCACACTGCTTCCTGGAATCAGGAAGTAAAAATCTCACCTTATTTCACGCTTCACAAGATAGAAGGTGATTTCACTCACTTTGCATTCAGTGAATGTTATGATGTGATCTACTTTGATGCCTTTGCTCCCGAAAAGCAGCCTGAGATGTGGAGTCAGCCACTTTTTGACAACTTGTACCGCCAGATGAATCCCGGTGGAATCCTGACTACTTACTGCGCAAAAGGAGTGGTAAGGAGAATGTTGCAGGCAGCTGGTTTCACCGTGGAGCGGCTCCCTGGCCCTCCAGGAGGTAAAAGAGAAATTCTTCGGGCAACCAAAGAAAGAACCTAAAAATAAACAAAGGAGTCTCCCCCTACCAAAAGAAACTACTATATTTGTATCACACTTTCAATACGACACAAACGAATGAAAAAATATTTTTTTACTTTGATAAGTATCCTGCTGCTCACCGTATCTTGTACGGGAAAGCAAGGAAAAGAAGACGCCCCTACTCTGACAGTAACCATTGAACCGTTACGATATTTCACAGAAGCCATTGCTGGAGACAAATTCCAAGTGGTCAGTATCGTTCCCAAAGGAGCTAATCCGGAAATATACGACCCTACTCCCCAGCAACTCGTCGAACTGGCACGAAGCAAAGCCTATCTGCGCATCGGTCATATCGGCTTTGAGCAGGCATGGGCAGAAAGATTGCAAGCCAATACGCCCAAACTGCCTTTTTATGACATGTCGCAAGGAGTAGATCTCATTCATGAAATACATCCTCATGCCCATACACATGAAAATATAGACGGAGTAGAACCTCATATATGGAATTCGGTTTCGAATGCACGCATCATTTCCTCTAACATCTGCAAGGCATTGTCTGAAATAGACCCGGACAATCAAACTTACTATCAGACACGACTGGACAGCCTGCAACAGGTCATCAATCGTACCGAACGTGAAATGCAGAACTATTTGGCGAACGCTGACTATTGTTTCCTGATTTACCATCCGGCATTAAGTTACTTCGCCAGAGACTACAGCCTGCAGCAAATCAGCATCGAGGAAGGAGGAAAGGAACCTTCACCGATTCATCTGCAGGAACTGATGAAAACCTGCAAACAGAAACAGGTAAGAGTCGTATTCGTGCAACAGGAATTCGATCAGCGTAATGCGGAAGTAATCGCCCAGGAACTGGGGCTAAAAATCGTCCCTATCAACCCGTTAAGCTATGACTGGAACAAAGAAATGATTCACATAGCCAAATCATTAAGCAAAAAACAATAACTAAAAATTATCCTCATGAACCAACCTCTTATCAGACTGACTGAGATTGCCGCTGCATACGACCAGAAAAAAGTGCTGGAACATATCAACCTGGAAATTGCAGAAAAGGATTTTCTTGGAGTAATCGGCCCGAACGGAGGAGGAAAAACCACCTTGATGAAAATTATTTTAGGCTTACTAAAACCTACGGCCGGAAAGATTCAGTTTTTTCATCAGGGAAAGGAGGTGAATGAGATTACAATGGGTTATTTGCCCCAATACAACACTATAGACAAGAAATTTCCCATCTCGGTGTACGAAGTGGTTCTTTCCGGATTAAATAAACAAAAATCATTGTTCCGCTCATTTTCCAAGGCACAGCATGACAAGGTACGTGAAACCATTGCCCGCATGGGACTGGAAGGCTTGGAACAAAGAGCTATCGGACAATTAAGTGGCGGACAGCTGCAAAGGGCCTTATTAGGACGCGCACTCGTCTCCAATCCGGAAGTCGTCATCCTGGATGAGCCCAACACGTACATTGACAAACGGTTTGAGGCTCGTCTTTATGCACTGCTGGAAGAAATCAACAAGGAATGCGCCATCGTGCTGGTGAGTCACGATATCGGCACCATCCTGCAAAACGTAAAAAGCATTGCCTGTGTAAACGGCACGCTGGATTACCATCCGGATACGGAAGTCTCCGCCGAATGGCTGGAAGCACATTTTGAATGTCCTATCGAACTGTTAGGACACGGCAACCTGCCTCATCGAATATTAAAATGCCATCATCATGAAGAGTAAAAGGCTGCTTTTAACGCCTTTTGCAACATTATCATTTACTTTTGGGACTTGATTAGCAAATGTTTGCTATCTTTGCCGCATTGAATTTTAACGAGAAACTAAAAATAATTCATGAAACAGTACAACAAGATTAACAATCTGGTAGGCTGGCTTACTTTTGCGGTGGCTGCATTTACTTACTGCATGACCATTGAACCGACGGCCAGCTTCTGGGACTGTCCGGAATTTATTACCACCGGATACAAACTGGAGGTAGGACATCCTCCTGGCGCACCTTTCTTCATGCTGACAGCCAACCTGTTCAGCCAATTTGCCAGCGATGCGACTCAAGTGGCTAAAATGGTGAACATAATGAGTGCCCTGATGAGTGCGGCATGTATCCTGTTCCTATTCTGGAGCATTACTCACCTGACCAAAAAACTGATTTGCCCCGATGACAAAGAGATGACTACGAGCAAGCTGATTACCATCATGGGAGCTGGTCTGGTAGGTGCACTGGCTTATACATGGAGTGATACATTCTGGTTCAGTGCAGTAGAAGGTGAAGTATATGCATATTCCAGCCTTTTCACTGCCGTTGTTTTCTGGCTGATTCTGAAGTGGGAGAACCGGGCTAACGAGCCTCACAGCGACCGTTGGCTGATTCTGATTGCTTACCTCACAGGATTGTCTATCGGTGTACACTTGCTGAACTTACTGTGTATTCCGGCCATCGTACTGGTATATTATTACAAGAAAAACCCCAACGCCAACCTGAAAGGCAGTCTGATAGCCTTGGCTGGTTCCATGATTCTGGTAGCTGTCGTATTGTATGGCATCGTGCCGGGTATCGTGAAGGTAGGCGGATGGTTTGAGCTGTTGTTTGTCAACGACTTCGGCCTGCCATTTAATACGGGTGTCATCATTTACATGATTATTCTGGCCGCAAGCATCATCTGGGGTGTATACGAAAGCTACACCGTGAAAAGCCGCAAGCGGATGAATATCTCTTTCCTGACCACTGTCGGTTTGCTGGGTATTCCGTTCTACGGACACGGCTGGAGCAGTGTCTTCATCGGTATCATCGTACTGGCTATTTTAGCAATTTACCTCTTTGCCAATATCGGTGAAAAATACCGTGTCAGCGCACGCACGCTGAATACCAGTCTGCTGGCCATGATGATGATTGTGGTAGGTTATTCTTCGTATGCAGTCATTGTCATCCGTTCTTCGGCCAATACGCCAATGGACCAGAACTCTCCGGAAGATATCTTTACTTTGGGAGAATACTTAGGCCGTGAACAATACGGTACCCGCCCGTTATTCTACGGACAGACTTATGCTTCCAAACCGGCACTGAAACCTACTGAAGGAGGATGCGTGTACGATGTGGAAGAAGGTGCTCCGGTATACCAGCGGAAAGAAAAGGAACGTCCGGATGAAAAGGACAGCTACGAAATTGTACGTCATAAAACAGAGTATAAATACGCTCAAAACATGTTGTTCCCACGTATGTACAGCGATGCACATGCACAGGCCTACGAAGACTGGCTGGGAGGAGTAGAAGGACGTCAGGTTCCCTACGACCAGTGTGGAGAGATGATTATGGTAAAGATTCCGACACAATGGGATAACATCAAGTTCTTCTTCATCTACCAGTTGAACTACATGTACTGGCGTTATTTCATGTGGAACTTTGCCGGACGTCAGAATGACATTCAGGGACAAGGAGAAATCGAACACGGAAACTGGATTACCGGTATTTCATTTATCGACAACATGTTGATAGGCGACCAGACGCTGCTCCCAAGTGAACTGAAAAATAACAAGGGACACAACGTATTCTACTGTTTACCGTTGATTTTAGGACTTATCGGTCTGTTCTGGCAGGCTTATAAGGGAGAAAAGGGTATCCAGCAGTTCTGGATTGTCTTCTTCCTCTTCTTCATGACCGGTCTGGCCATCGTGCTTTACCTGAACCAAACCCCGCAGCAGCCTCGTGAACGAGACTATGCATACGCCGGTTCGTTCTATGCATTTGCCATCTGGATTGGACTGGGAGTGGCAGCCATAGCCGAATACCTGAGCAAGAAAATCAATGAAAAGCCTGCGGCTATCTTAGCCAGTGTGGTCTGCTTGCTGGTGCCCGTGCAAATGGTAAGCCAGACATGGGACGACCACGACCGCAGCGACCGCTATACTTGCCGCGATTTCGGACAGAACTACTTGAACTCTGTACCGGAAAAGGGAAATCCGATTCTCTTTACCAACGGTGATAACGATACATTCCCCTTGTGGTATAATCAGGAAACAGAAGGTGTACGCACGGATGTACGTGTCTGCAACCTGAGTTATTTGCAGACTGACTGGTACATCGACCAGATGCGCCGTCCGGCATACGACTCTCCTTCAGTACCTATCAACTGGGACCGTATTGACTATGTATCCGGTCACAACGAAGCGGTGTACGTACGTCCTGATGCCATGCCGACCATTCTTGAATTCTACAAAAAGAATCCGGAAGAGGCAGCCAAGGAGTTTGGAGATAATCCATACGAACTGAAAAACATTCTGGAACACTGGGTACGCTCACCGAAGGAAGACTTACAGATGATTCCGACCGACAGTATCGTCATAAAACTGGATAAGGAAGCTATCAAACGTTCGGGTATGCTGACACCTGATTCTATTCCGGAATACATGCATATCTCGCTGAAAGGTAAACAAGTGCTGTATAAGAGCGAACTGATGATGCTGGAAATGTTGGCCAACACCAACTGGGAACGTCCGATGTACATGGCTATCACCGTGGGTTCTGACAATCACCTGAACCTGACCAATAACTTCTTGCAGGAAGGTCTGGCTTACCGCATCACTCCGTTTGACAATGCGAAATTAGGCAGACGACTCGACAGTGAAAAGATGTACGACAACCTGATGAACAAGTTCAAGTTCGGCGGCATTGACAACCCTGACATTTACCTGGATGAAACGGTATTGCGCATGTGCGATACGCATCGCCGCATGTTCGTACAGCTGACCAGCCAGTTGATTAAGGAAGGCAAGAAGGATAAGGCACTGAAAGCATTGGATTATTGCGAAAAAGTGATTCCTTCGACCACCGTTCCGCACGACTACCTGATGAGCAGTTCCAAGGAAATGGCAGAAAACTACCTGGCATTGGGACAGCCGCAGAAAGCTGAAAAGATTCTCAATGAACTGGCCAACAATGCAGTAGAATATGCTACCTGGTACTTGAGTCTGGACGATGCTCGCTTTACAAGTTCATACGAGAACTGCATGCGTTATTTCTATATTCTGGATGATGTATGCAAGACCATGGCGCAAATGAAGGACAGCAAGACAGGTGAAGAAAACAAATCTGCTTTGCATTATGCTCAAAAGTTCGACCAGCTGTATAAATTGCTGGAAAAACGAGTAGGTAACAGCGCTCCTGCTCAATAATACAGAAATTGAATGATTAGATATAGAATGTCATTCTGAACACCACAGAGAATATTACCACCTTTGCAGGTTCAGAATGACATTCTTTCTTTTAATTCTTTCTGCAAAACAAACCTCTTAAAACGACGAAAAACATGTTCATAGAACAACCTCCACAATTTATCCGTCTGCTTTATCCAAAAGCTCTCTGGCGCATGGATAAAAACGAAAGAGCTGTCTACCTCACTTTTGATGACGGCCCCATACCTGAAATTACTCCCTGGGTACTTGATTTACTGGACAAATATGGAATTAAAGCTACCTTCTTCATGGTGGGCGATAATGCAAGGAAGCATCCCAAAGAATTCCAGATGGTAGTGGAACGCAGACATCGTATCGGAAACCATACTTTTAACCATATACGAGGATTCGAATTTTTAAGCCAGAATTACCTGGCCAATACCGATAAGGCCAACGCTTATTTGCAGACCAACTTATTTCGTCCTCCTCACGGACACATGCGGTGGATGCAATACCATGTGTTGAAAAAGAAATACCAGATTGTGATGTGGGATTTGGTTACGCGAGATTACAGCAAGCGGCTCAATGGTCCGCAAGTATTTGAGAAGGTAAAGAAATATGCCCGGAACGGTTCTATCATCACGTTCCATGACTCCCTGAAATCGGAAGAAAACCTTAAATATGCTCTTCCCCGCTCCATTGAGTGGCTGCTTGCAGAAGGCTACGAGTTTAAGGTATTTCCTTAATATCAGCCGTTGAAAAAAAGACTCTCCTTCGTCATGCCAGTACTTCCTTGAAAGTACTGGAGTACACTGCCGAAAGTACTACAGTACTGCCCTGAAAGTACTGCAGTATTTTCAGTATAGTACTGACAAAATAAAAACCGACAGAACCCAATCTCCCCAAACGGTCATTCGGCACTGTCGGTTTTCCTTATATCTTTATATCTTTCCTGTTACAGACTTTTATTTCTGAACGGTCACCACCAGCGGATTACGTACTTTCTCAGCATAATCCTTCAAGTAATTGGTCCAGTCTTCTGCTTTTTCGAAACCATATTTGCTCCAGCCTGAACCCCAGTAATATACAAAATCATTACCCGGTTCATACGTAGAAATACCCAATACATGTCCCAGTGCATCGCCTACCGGTTTTTCAAACAACTGTGTAGTAGTCTGTACCGAAGCAGGGAATACCGCTCCTACATATACAATACCGTTACCAGCTTCAGCATTCGTCGTGGGGTCTGCATAAGAGATATATCCTTTCGCTGCATCATACGCATATCCTTCAGGATTTGCCGCATGAAGCACCAGCCCTGCAGCTACCGGAGTAGTCTGCGTCAGATATTCGTATGAAACCGTAGTCTTGTTCAGCTGAGAGCCTTTATCAAGCTGTATGATACGAGTTTCTACCACATTTGAATCGTTCTTTACCACCAAAGGATTAAATACCAGTTTCACGGTAAAACGGAGAGGTCCGTTATCCAAAATCTCAAAATCCTTGTAGCAATAAGGATATACAATTGCAGAGTCCGGCATCAGAGCTGCAGTACCGCCTCCCAAAGTAGGACCAACCGCATAGCAGTCCATTCCGTTACCATGGTCTATATGATAAGAAATAGCACGCGACAAGCTGTCTGCTTCCTCCTTCTTTCCGGCTTCTCTCAACGCCTTGATTTCTGCACGTGAAGCAGAATCCAGCTCCATTGCATAACGGTCTTCTACAACGAGCTCTTCTACGCTCTTTGTAAAGACATCATATCCATAAGCTTTTTCTCCGCTCTTCTGCAAAGCCGGGCCGTATGCACGATAGGCCGCACGGTCATTCTCCCAGGCAATATCATCCAGACGTTCCGGATAGCAACGGCCATACACCACTGTATTAACCATTGAAGGTGTTCCCTGCTGCACTGTATAGTTTACAGAAGCTTTTGAAGCTACAGATACAGGAAATATCACCTTCTCATCGTATGTCAGCTGATAAGGAACCTCCTGGGCTTTCTCATCATAGATTACAAACTGTGCAGTGTCAGAAAGATTCAGCTGCGTATAAATATCATTTACGGGGATTTCTACCATTTCCCCTGTACGTTCTATAGCCAAGGGGTTGGCAATTGTCACAGTGACAGATTCTGATTTACTACATCCGGTCCACAATACAGTGGCACAAGCAGCGGCAGCAAACAAAGTCTTTCTCATAATATTATCTTTATCTATTACCAAAAAGTCATTCTGGGAAAGTACAAACTCTCCCAGAATGACATTCTATCTACAAAATAAATGTAATTTATTTAGGCTGTTTACCGATATAAGCCAAAATACCACCGTCCACATACAATACGTGACCGTTTACAAAGTTAGATGCGTCAGAAGCCAGGAATACAGCAGGACCCATCAAATCTTCCGGAGTTCCCCAACGAGCAGCCGGAGTCTTAGCCACGATAAATGCATCGAACGGATGACGAGAACCGTCAGCCTGACGTTCACGCAAAGGAGCAGTCTGAGGAGTAGCGATGTAACCCGGGCCGATACCATTACACTGGATATTGAATTCACCATATTCAGAAGCAATGTTACGAGTCAGCATTTTCAAACCACCTTTTGCTGCAGCGTATGCAGAAACTGTTTCACGACCCAGCTCACTCATCATAGAACAGATGTTGATAATCTTTCCGTGACCTTTCTTAATCATGCTAGGAATAACAGCTTTTGAAACGATAAACGGTGCGTTCAAATCCACGTCAATAACCTGACGGAACTGGTCTGCTGACATCTCACACATCGGAATACGTTTGATGATACCTGCATTGTTTACCAGAATATCGATTACACCTACTTCTTTTTCTACCTGTGCAACCATTGCATTTACAGCATCTTCGTTAGTTACGTCGCATACATAACCGTGTGCATTGATACCTTCTTCTTTGTATGCAGCCAAACCTTTGTCAACCAGTTCCTGTTTAATGTCGTTAAACACGATAGTTGCACCCGCTTTAGCAAAAGCTGTAGCAATAGCAAAACCGATACCGTAAGAAGCACCTGTTACAAGGGCTACCTTACCTTCAAGTGAAAAGTTTACCATAATAATTATAAATTTTAAAATCTCCCGTTGTTCCCCGAAAAACAGAGAACAACTTTATATTATTGTTTAAAGTTCTTTCTCTCTACGCAGACAAAAATACAAAAGTTAGCCGAAATCCAGGTACAATATTTGTTCACAAAACCTATAAAATTGTGCTACTTCTTGTGTATTTATTGATTTTTCCTACTAAAAATACGTTTCAGCAGACTTTTTCACTCAATTTAGCTGTATCAATAACTCACAAATTTTATCCTGCAGTTTACGGGCCTGACGAGCTTTCAATACATTTTGATTAATGATAACAAAAGAAATTTTGTGCCCGTTCACGGATGTCAAATAACCAGCCAATGTACTGATTCCTGTAACAGTTCCGGTTTTCGCTCTTACATTACGGAAGGCTTTTCCCGTACGCATTCTTCCCTGAAGCGTACCATCAACTCCTGCTACTGGCAGGCAGTCATAGAAAGTCTGGAACACGGACGGATGACGATAAGCATAGTTCAGATAGGCCAATATCAAACGGGGAGACACATAATTATACAACGAAACTCCACTACCATCTACAATTCGATACTCCTTGGGGTCATACCCAATGGCATTACGCATAAATCTCCCGATTACCACCTGACAGTCCCCAAAAGAGATGTGTGAAGTATGTTTCCCGTTCATTTGCCCTAACTGACGAAACAAGGCCTCCGCAGAAAGATTGTCACTTTCTTTTAAGGCACGCTTCAACACTTCCTCCACCGGACGGCGGCAAGTGTAAATCCATTGTACTGTATCGGGAGTTGTCAAAAAAGAAATGCTGTCTTTTGATACGGACAGTCCTTCTTTGTTAAGCTTGTAACAAAACGTATCCATAAAGAACCGCTTGGAATCATACAGATTCAGCGTACGCTTACGAACAGAAGAAACACACCCCGAAACATCTATCGTATTGCCGTTTGTGAGCCAGTCACGCGTTATTTTCAGTTTTCCAGCTTCGGGATGCAGACTTATAGAACGATTGTTCAACTGATAATAATCCGATTCCGGAGTAATTTCCACAGTTCCGGCCTTCCCTTTGGCAGAAGGAGATATCTTAATATCCACACATCCCCTGTTCAGCATAAGCGGTGAAAGATAAGGCTGGAAAGCTTCCGGAGTATCATCCCATGACCAGCCCTCTCCCCAGTATATGGAATCCATCAAAGAAACATCACCCACAAGTTTTCCGGAAATAGCTTGTATGCCTGCCTCTTTCACGGCTCTGACCAGAAAGTCCATATCCAACTCCATAAACTCCGGGTCAAAACCTCCTTTTACGTACAGGTTTCCTTTCAAGATTCCTTTTTCCATCACACCGTCGTACGAAAGTGTTGTCTGAAACTGGAAATCCTTTCCTAATACATCCAAAGCCGTTACTGCAGTAACCACTTTCTCAATAGAAGCCGGCCGGTACAACTTGTCTGCCTGATAGCTATAAAGCTCCTTGCCTGCGGTTAAATCATGAACCACAATACCTACTTCCGAGGTTTTCAACAAGGGGTCGGAAGATATTAACTTGTTTAACTCATCTGTTAACAACGTCTGGGCATGAAGAAAACCAGCCCAAAGAAATAAAAAAAATAATACTCCGCTTATCCGTTTCATTCAACACTTCAATTTATAACTCGCGAAAGATTTCGCCTACCGTAGGATGTGGGAAGACATACTTTTTCCATTCTGAAAGTTTACGCCTGTCTTCTATCATCATTCCTGCCTGAATAATTAATTCAGAAGCCGGATTTCCCAGCAAATGTACTCCTAAAATTTCTTCATCTTCTCCCACCAGTACCTTGCAGACCCCATTCACTCCTTCATTTTCAGCCACAAAACGGCCCGAATAGGCTGCTGGCAAGCTTACTACACGATAGGCACGGCCTTCGCGTGTAAGTGCCTCTTCCGTACAACCGACAGAAGCAATTTCTGGATTGGTATAAACAACTCCCGGTATGGCACGATAGCTCATGGCATCTGTTTTTCCTAAAATATGATGAACTGCCACCTCTGCTTCACGCACAGCCGTATGAGCCAGCAAAGATACTCCATTCAAATCACCGCACACATATACTCCTGGCACAGAAGATTGCAGATGTTCATCTACTTTCACCGTTCCACGTGCTGTAAGTTCCAGATTCAGGTTTTCCAATCCGAATCCGTTCATAACCGGCCGGCGTCCTACGCTCATCAACAGTTTTTCGGCACAAACTGTGCTTTTTTCTTCTCCGCAGGTATATTCTATTTCTATTCTGTCTTCCTTCTGTATCACTCCGGTTACTTTCGTATTCAGCAAGAACTTCACTCCTCTCTTGGCATAATCTGCCCGTAGAAGGCCTGACAACTCCTTGTCCATTCCTCCTAAAATTTCATCCATCATTTCCACAACCGTTACTTTCACGCCTAAACCGTGGAAAAACGAAGCAAATTCCATACCGATAACTCCTCCTCCTACAATGACTAGAGAAGAAGGGATTTCTTTATTGTCCAAAGCCTCCCGATGTGTCCAGTAGCTCACCGAATCAAGTCCTGCAACAGGAGGAATAAAAGTCGCACTGCCTGTACATACTATCATCTGTTCACATTCATACAACTCCTCACCGCAACGAACAGTATGTGCATCCTGAATGTAAGCTTCCCCCTGCACCAAAGTAACCTTCTGTGCCGTGAGCTTTGCCTTGATACCCAGTACCAATTTTCTGACCACCTTCGTTTTCCGGGCTATAATCTTTCCTAAATCGGCTGAAACCTCTTTCACATTGACACCGTATTTTGATGCATGCAAAGCCGTATCGTGTACTTTCGCCGCATACAGCAAGGTCTTTGTGGGAATACATCCCTCATTCAGACAAACTCCGCCCACGTTGTTCTTTTCAAACAAAACTACACTCAGTCCTGCTTTTCCGGCCATCTCAGCAGCTGTATATCCAGCCGGGCCACCACCAATTATAGCCAATTGATACTTCATAATCCGTCCAAATTTTAGAAATGATTATTCTTCACGATAGTCTGCATGAGGATTGCGTTCTTTCGCACAAGCCACAAATCCTTTTAAATCGGCCGGGTCAAAATTAATGAACCCTTTCGTATAATATATGGTAATTCTTCCTTTCAGCAACGAATCTTTCTTACGCAATGCAATCCGTCTTACTCCATACGCCTTGATACTGCCACTGAAACCTCTTTTCAACCAAATATCCCCGTTTTCCTGTACCAGAATACGCGTCATCTGCTCATCAATCAACAATAAAACGGGAAGCACAATCGGCATCAAATTCCAATAGTTTTCTGTATGCAAAGCCATCAGCACAATGGCTACAATCACAATAATGACTCCTAACCACACTTTAAAAGGAGTTCTGCGGATTTTAAACTCACGTACCATAGTATTTTTATCAGTTAATTATTTGTCTCAATCATAAAATTGAATTGCCTCGTTCTTTTTCAACAGGCAACGGATAAAATCTTCCTGATTCTTAGGAGAAAGAGAAATGGAGCGGACCTTTCCATGTTTTTTAAAAACGACTTCAAGCCGCTCGAACGACAAAGCAGGTTGCCAGAAAGTCATCGAACGGACTTTCCGTATACGAAGAATCTGATCTATTTCAAGTGAAGCATTGGGGATAAACCGTCCGGTCTCTACTTTCAGCCAGCCATCTCCTGTAATTACATACTGCGTATGAATCAGCATCTCGATTTCAAAAATCACCACAGTTGCACACAGAATTGTACACAGCAGATAATGTTCCCAGAAAAAAAAGAATAACAACACAGAAGTTATTCCTATCACTATCCAATACCACCAACCAACTTTTGATTGAAAAGTACGATTCATTGTCTGATTTTTTGATTTAATTTCCCGTGAAGATAAGAAATTCTGCTTGAAAACAAAACATCTCCAACGCATCTTTAAGTATTTTAAAAATCAATCTACAGAGACACACAAAAAAGAATGCTTTTGAGCATCATATAACTGACTTTTTTGTAGTTTTGCGTTATAATACCCAATCTTATGATAAGAAAATTCGATTTTCTCGTTATCGGTTCAGGAATTGCCGGAATGAGCTTTGCGCTGAAAGTGGCGCATAAGGGTTCGGTTGCACTGATCTGCAAGGCCGGACTGGAAGAAGCGAATACCTACTATGCACAGGGAGGCATCGCTTCAGTAACCAACCTGAAGGTGGATAATTTCGAAAAACATATCCACGATACCATGGTTGCAGGAGACTGGATCAGCGATCCTGCCGCTGTAGAAAAGGTTATCTGCAACGCGCCTTCTCAAATAGAAGAACTAATTAAATGGGGAGTAAACTTTGACAAGAAAGACAACGGAGAGTTCGACCTGCACAAGGAAGGCGGACATTCTGAATTCCGTATCCTCCATCATAAAGACAATACTGGTGCTGAAATACAGACCAGCCTGATAGAAGAAGTAAAACGCCATCCCAATATTACCGTCTTCAGTAATTTCTATGCGGTAGAAATCATCACCCAGCACCATTTGGGAATTATCGTTACGCGTCACACGCCGGGAATCAAATGTTTCGGTGCTTATGTGCTGAATGAAAAAACAGGAGAGGTGGATACATTCCTTTCTAAAATCACCGTCATGGCCACTGGAGGATGTGAAGCGGTTTATACCCACACCACCAATCCATTAGTTGCTACAGGCGACGGCATCGCCATGGTATATCGTGCCAAAGGAGTTGTCAAGGACATGGAATTCATACAATTCCACCCTACTGCCTTGTATCACCCGGGCGACCGTCCCAGCTTCCTTATCACAGAAGCTATGCGAGGTTATGGAGGTGTACTGAGAAACTTGTCGAGTGAAGAATTCATGCAGAAATACGACCCGCGCCTTTCACTGGCTCCTCGTGACATCGTAGCACGTGCCATAGACAATGAAATGAAACAACGTGGTGAAGACCATGTATACCTGGATGTAACGCATAAAGATCCGGAAGAAACAAAGAAACATTTCCCCAATATTTATAAAAAGTGCCTGAGCCTGGGAATTGATATTACGAAAGACTATATCCCGGTAGCGCCGGCTGCACATTATTTGTGTGGAGGTATCAAGGTCGATTTGGACGGACAATCCAGCATCAAGCGCCTGTATGCTTTAGGAGAATGTTCTTGCACTGGATTGCATGGAGGCAACCGCCTTGCATCCAATTCACTGATAGAAGCCATTGTTTATGCGGACTCTGCCGCTAAACACGCACTCAGTGTACTCGACCGTTACGATTTCAACGAAGATATTCCGGAATGGAATGCAGAAGGCACTATCAGCAACGAAGAACGAATTCTGATTACACAAAGTATGAAAGAAGTTAATCAGATTATGGAATCATATGTAGGTATTGTACGAAGCAATCTCCGTCTGGTGCGTGCATGGAACCGTCTGGATATTCTCTATGAAGAAACAGAGCGCTTGTTTAAACGTGTAAAGGCTTCCAGAGAGATTTGCGAGCTCCGTAACATGATTAATGTAGGTTACCTGATTACTCGCCAGGCAATGGAAAGAAAAGAGAGCAGAGGGCTTCATTACACGATTGACTATCCTCATCCAAGCAAGGACAACGTAGAGAAATAAAATCTATAATTGATATTTTCACAAGCCGGGGTAAATACTCCGGCTTTTTTATGTTCTTCTCTGAAAATCCTACTAAACACAACATTCTAAAGTATACCCCTCTCTCAGACTGATTTTCGTACGTTTTAAGCGCATCTGAAAGTTCCGGTGAAGAATGACTCTCCTTTGCGGAGAAAACGTCTCCAGGCGCATTTCTGAAGGCCGTCCGGGTGACGGCAAGGGAAAAAAGGATAGCAAGGGAAAAAAGGAAGGAAAGAAAGAATCCGGCAGCAAAAAGAAGAAGCGGCCTGCTACGGAAAAGGACGCAGGCGTACAGACACAAAAAAACCCTGAAGCATTTCTGCCTCAGGGCCTCTGTTAAAACGGCGACTACCTACTCTCCCACTTGCGCAGTACCATCGGCGTGAC
>OOBV01000239.1_pt1 | contig 56875 bp, 52 predicted proteins | sample 1671731 | NCBI WGS metagenome assembly OOBV01 (sample SAMN06348186, study PRJEB24527) | human gut metagenome | biome: human gut; feature: ankylosing spondylitis patient; material: feces | host: Homo sapiens | place: China | collected 2015-10
GACTATATTTCCCGATGCTCAGCGTTTTTTGTCTATATTTTTTGTACTTTCGCGGATCGAGAAATGTGTAAAGACTAATTAGTTATAAAAATATGGAAATCGCTAGTAAGTACAATCCCGCTGAAGTAGAGGGGAAGTGGTATCAGTATTGGTTGGATAACGGCTTCTTTAAGTCAAAGCCAGACGGCCGTGAGCCGTATACGATCGTAATCCCGCCCCCTAACGTCACCGGCGTATTGCACATGGGACATATGCTTAACAATACGATCCAAGATATCTTGGTTCGCCGTGCCCGTATGATGGGTAAGAACGCTTGTTGGGTACCGGGTACGGACCATGCCTCGATCGCTACGGAGGCGAAGGTAGTGAATCGTTTGGCCGGGCAAGGAATCAAGAAAACCGATCTGACGCGCGACGAGTTCTTGCGGCACGCTTGGGAATGGAAAGAAGAGCATGGCGGTATCATCTTGAAGCAGCTTCGTAAATTGGGGGCTTCCTGCGATTGGGATCGTACGGCGTTCACGATGGACGAGAAACGTTCGGAAAGCGTCATCAAGGTTTTTGTCGATCTATATAAGAAGGGCTTGATCTACCGGGGCGTGCGTATGGTGAATTGGGACCCTAAGGCGTTGACGGCCCTGTCCGATGAGGAGGTTATCTATAAGGAAGAGCATAGCAAGCTGTACTATCTTCGCTATAAGATCGTAGGCGAGGAGGGATACGCTGTTGTCGCTACTACCCGTCCGGAGACGATTATGGGAGATACGGCGATGTGTATCAACCCGAACGACCCGAAGAACCAACATCTGAGAGGAAAGAAAGTGATCGTTCCGCTGGTAGGCCGTGAGATTCCGGTGATCGAGGATGATTACGTGGATATAGAGTTTGGTACGGGCTGTTTGAAAGTGACCCCGGCACACGATGTAAACGACTATATGCTGGGCGAGAAATATAATTTGCCTTCTATCGATATATTTAACGATAACGGTACGTTGAGCGAGGCTGCCGGCCTGTATGTGGGCATGGATCGTTTCGATGTCCGCAAGCAGATCGAGGAAGACTTGCGTAACGCCGGTCTTTTGGAGAAGGTAGAGGCTTACGAGAACAAGGTGGGTTTCTCGGAGCGTACGAACGTGCCTATCGAACCGAAATTGTCTATGCAATGGTTCTTGAAGATGGAACATCTAGCCCAGATCGCCTTGGAGCCGGTCATGAAGGACGATATCAAGTTCTATCCGCCGAAGTTCAAGAACACCTACCGCCATTGGATGGAGAATATCAAGGACTGGTGTATCAGCCGTCAGCTTTGGTGGGGACACCGTATCCCGGCTTACTTCTTGCCGGAAGGTGGTTACGTGGTAGCCGAGACGGAAGAGAAAGCTTTGGAACTGGCGAAAGAGAAATGTGGTAACCCGAATCTGACCATGTCTGATTTGCGTCAGGACGAGGACGTATTGGATACTTGGTTCTCCTCTTGGTTGTGGCCGATCTCCCTGTTCGACGGTATCAATAACCCGGATAACGAGGAAATCAATTATTACTATCCGACCAGTGATTTGGTAACCGGACCGGATATCATCTTCTTCTGGGTAGCCCGTATGATTATGGCCGGCTATGAGTACAGAGGGAAAATGCCGTTCAAGAGCGTCTACTTTACGGGTATCGTTCGCGATAAGCTGGGACGTAAGATGTCCAAATCTTTAGGAAACTCTCCCGATCCGTTGCAATTGATCGAGCAATACGGTGCGGACGGCGTGCGTATGGGCTTGATGCTTGCGGCTCCTGCCGGAAATGATATTCCTTTCGATGATGCTTTGTGTGAGCAAGGACGTAACTTCAATAATAAGATATGGAATGCTTTCCGCTTGGTGAAGGGCTGGACGGTAGACGATACGATCGCTCAGCCGGAGGCTTCCGCTATCGCCGTGAAATGGTTCAAGATGCAGCTGGATAAGACGATTGCCGAGGTAGACGACTCTTTCAGTAAATATCGTCTGAGCGAAGCGATGATGGCTGTCTATAAATTGTTCTGGGATGAGTTCTCCTCATGGTATCTGGAGATGGTAAAACCGGGGTATCAGCAGCCGATCGACAAGGCTACTTATGAGGCTACGTTAGGTTTCTTCGATGCCTTGCTTCGTTTGCTTCATCCTTTCATGCCGTTTATTACCGAGGAATTATGGCAAGCCCTTGAGCCTCGTAAGGAAGGTGAGAGCTTGATGGTTGCCCAAATGCCGGAAGTAGCTGTTGCGGATAGCGCTTATTTGGATGCTTTCGAGATCGTGAAAGAGATCGTTGGTGGTGTCCGTACCATTCGTTTGCAAAAGAATATACCGAATAAGGATGCGCTGGAATTGCAGATCGTGGGTGAGCACAATGAGGCGTTCAACGCCGTAATCGCTAAGATGTGCAATCTCTCTTCCATCTCCAAGGTAGAGGAGAAAGCGGCCGGTGCTGTATCGTTCTTGGTCCGTACGACTGAATATGCCGTACCTTTAGGCAATCTGATCAATGTGGAGGAAGAGTTGGCTAAGCTTCAAGAAGAATTGAAATACCAAAAAGGTTTCTTGGCTTCTGTCATGAAGAAATTAGGCAATGAGAACTTCGTGAGCAAAGCCCCGGCGAAAGTAATCGAGATGGAGAAGAAAAAGCAAGCCGATGCCGAATCGAAGATTAAGTCTATCGAGGAAAGTATCGCTGCCTTGACAAAATAAATAGAACGGCCGTTTCTTTGAAATAAGAGCCTATATCAATCTTTTTTTGGTTGATATAGGCTTTTTGTTGTATAAGTTGAAAATGTGATATTAAACTTGTTTATGTTGATGTCTTGGCATTTAAATTTTTATTAACTTGCCGGGCATTGAATAATGGATAGTCGTGCTAACTTTTCAAGGTATATATGAAGAGATTGTTTTTTATTGGTTGTTGGACGTTGATTCTAACTTTGCTTATTCCGGATAGGGCGAAAGGTGACACGTTTGTCGATAGCTTACGAAGAGAAATCAAGGTTTTGCCGGATAGTAGTAAACTAATACGCTTGAACGAATTACTTTATGCCAATACGCATAACAAAGTATATAAAGTATATGCGGATTTGCTACTAGAAGAGGCACAGAGGCAACGTAACGATTATTACAAAGGAAATGCCTTACTATTCTTGATGCGTTATTACTATATGCAAGATCCGGATAGCTTGCGAATATATTTGAAAATAGCGGAACCCCTTTTCATCGCGACAAACCGGATCGAGGAATTATGTAGGGCGAAAGGATGGAATATCTATTCTTTAGCGAATGAGGGGATGCAGGGATTGGTAATCCGGGAGGTGGATAGCTTGAGGAATCTTGCGACCTATTTTAATTATCCGGATGGGGTGGATATGGCAAACCAAGCTTTAGCGAATTTCTATTTTAATATAGGATTGGATGAGGAGGGTATTCAATTAAGCCGGGAGATCTTATCTCGCATGGAAGAACGTAATGCCTCTAGGATGCGTTGGTATTACGTGTTACGGCTGTTGCTTACGAAGGATTTGCGATTGGAGTATTTGAATAAATTGGATTCTTGCATACAAGAGTGCGAGAAAGAGGACATTACTCAATTGGATGCGGAACATACTGTCGCTTTTTTAAAAGATCGCTATCATTATTACTCGGCCCAGTATTACGTGGCGGAAAAAGAGCCTTCCTTGGTTTATCAGCACTTGAGGATGATGGAGGATATCGAAAAGAAGAATAATATGAATGCCGAGCAAATCCTGCCTCAATTCCTTTGGATGAATTATTACGCTTTAGCGGGGAAATATGAGAAGGCCATTGATTTGGCGAACAAATTGGAACTAATGCTCTTGGATAAGAAACGCTTTAGTGATTGGGTCTCAGTGGAGGATTTTAAGGCGGATCTCTATTATAAGCTTGGAAGAGGGATGGAAGCGGCTAGGGCTTACAGAGATTCTAAAGAAGTGCACGACTCGATTATGCGGGTAAAATATTACGAGGATTTAGCGAAGTTGAAAACCCAACGAGAGGTGGAAAAACTAGAGATACAAAGTAAGAAACTGGAGCTAGAGGCGGAAAAGTCGCGTGTCCGTATCTTGATGCTTCGAGGAGGATTTGTCTTGGTGTTGTTACTATGTGCGGGCTTGGGTATAGTCGCCTATGCCCGTCATCGTGCGGGGATACGATTAAAGATCGCAAAAGAGAAAGCGGAGGAGGCGGATCACCTGAAATCTGCGTTCTTGGCAAACATGAATCATGAGATCAGGACGCCATTGAACGCCATCGTCGGATTCTCGCAGGTGATCGCCGATGAGGAAGATGCGGAAACTCGTCATGAACTCTCCAATATTATACAAAGTAATAATGAATTGTTGCAACGCTTGATAGAAGACGTATTGGATATATCGAAAATCGAGTCGAATACGTTGACTTTCGTTTTGGCGAATCATGAAATGAAGGCTTTAATGAAAGATATCTATAGTATCATTTTATTACGTATGCCCGAAAATGTAGAACTTCGATTGGATGATTGCCAACCTTTTACGCTTTATACCGATCGGAGTAGATTAACGCAAGTCCTCACTAATTTATTGACGAATGCTATCAAGCACACGAAAAAAGGTTATATTTGCTTCGGGTATGACGTGACGGAGCAGGAAATCCGCTTTTATGTGACGGATACAGGCGAGGGAATCCCGGACGACCAATTGGAACGGGTTTTCGATCGTTTTGTCAAGTTGACGCAATGGACCAATGGAGTCGGCTTGGGATTGGCTATCTCCAAGGCTTTGGTCACAAAGCTCGGCGGTCGTATAGAAGTGACTTCCCAGCAAGGGGTAGGCTCTACCTTTAGCGTTATTTTCCCAAGATAAACAGTATACATTATATATAATATTGTAATAGACCATGAAACACTCAAGACGTACATTTTTTAAACAAGGATTGGCGGGTGCCCTTTTATTAGGTACCTCCACGATCGCCCGGGCCGCTTTGCCGGACCCTGTAAAGCCAAAAGCCCCGAAGGCCGTAAACCCGTTCCATCTGGGAATGGCGGGATATACTTTCGTTAATTTTGATTTAGATACGACGTTGAAGACGTTGGAACGATTAGATATCCATTATCTTTGCATCAAGGATTTCCATTTGCCGTTGAATAGTACGGATGAGCAGATTAGGGCTTTTCATGATAAATGCGCTGCCCATAAAGTGACGGGATATGCCGTAGGTCCTATTTATATGAAGAGTGAGGAAGAGATAGATCGTGCGTTTGATTATGCGAAGCGGGTAGGAGTGAAGTTAATCGTCGGTGTCCCGAATTACGAGCTTTTACCCTATGTGGATAAAAAAGTGAAGGAGTATGATTTTCATTACGCTATCCACTTGCACGGTCCTGATATTAAGACGTATCCCGATGCTACGGACGTTTGGGAGCATACGAAGGATTTAGACCCCCGTATCGGTATGTGTCTGGATGTCGGGCATGACTTGCGAAACGGCTGTGATCCTGTCGCCGACTTGAAGAAATACCATACCCGGGTATTCGATATGCACATCAAGGACGTGACGGATTCTTCGAAGGCGGGAGTCGGGATCGAGATCGGTCGTGGAAAGATCGACTTCCCTGCGCTGATCCGTATGATGCGGGAAGTTAATTACACGGGAATGTGTAGCTTGGAATACGAGAAAGACATGAAAGACCCCTTCTTGGGGATCGCGGAGTCTATCGGCTATTTCAAGGCTGTGAGTGATTTGACATAATGTGGGGGCGTAAATCGCCCCCTTTTAAATAGATGAAGATGAGAAGCATTCTTTTTATAGGCATAGCGGGTTTGTTGTCCGCTTGTAGCACGATTAATTATGTAGGTATCGAGACGTATAATCCTGCGGAGGTGACGTTTCCTGAGAATGTCGCCAAGGTACTTATCGTAAACAATGCCGTCCCCCAACCGGAGGATGCGGGTTACGAATACACCTTGCAGGGAGAGAGGCAAGATACTTGCAAAGCGAAAGCGGATAGTGCGCTGTTTGACGCTTGCCGTACTTTAGGGGAGGCTATCGTGGAGGCTTCTTATTTTAACGACGTATTGCTTTACCATGATGCGGTTCGAAAAGATAATCAGGCGTTTCTGGATACGAAACTTACCCAAGGGCAAGTAGCGTCGCTATGCGATGAGACCGGTGCCGATGCGGTTATCTCCATCGACCGCTTGCTGTTCGATATGAAGAAAAGCGTAGGTACCTTGGGCGAAGGGTATGTAATGGGAATGATCGACGTGCAGATGGCTGGCGTGATACGCAGTTACGTTCCCGATCGTGAGGCTCCACTGGCGACGGTACATATGAAAGATAGTATTTATTGGGCGGAAAGTGCGGATTATATGCCGATCTTGGATAAGGTATTGCCCTCTCCGGAGAATGCTTTGCGTGGGGCCGGTAAATATTTCGGGGCGAAGGTCTACGCTAATTTTGTTCCTCATTGGGAGAAGGAGACTCGTTGGTACTTTACCGGAATGGGTTCACGTTGGAAAGAGGCTTCCGCTTATGCGGCTAATGAGAAATGGGATATGGCGGAAGATCGTTGGTCCGGGCTTTACCGGGGTACGGAAAACTGGAAAAGCCGGGCGAAGGCGGCCTCTAATCTGGCCCTATGCCATGAGATGAGAGGAGCTTTAAAAGAAGCCTATGAGTGGGCTCATAAATCATACGATTTATTCAAGCGTAATAATGGTGATAATGATAAGAGTACCAAATTATTGGAACTCTATGTACAGGCGTTGGCCGAACGAATTCGTTCCGATAAGAAACTAAATGTGCAATTTGGTGAGGATTAACGGCGTTATTCGGTGAATTATTATTACTTTTGACGCATATTCGAATAAAGGAGAATTAATATATGAACGCAAATATGGCAAAGGTTCAATCCCTCATCGAGAACGCTTTTACGTCGGCTGTTGAAAAGCTGGCCAAGGATGAGTCCGGTAATTTTATAAGCGACTTATATGTGCAGGCTGATGCGGAAAGCGGGGAACTGCAAATTTATGATGATGAGGAGCATTTGATCGAAAAGATCGTTATCTTCGATTGGGTGAACTCGAACGAGGAGGAGAACGCATTCAATAAGCGGGTTGCCGCTTCGGTGAAGGCGGTTCTTACGATCTTGTCTACCAAGAATATTTTTGACGTCCCCCGATTCATGAAGCCTCTTTCTGTTAGCTTGACCGATGAGGATTTTGTTGTAATAGAGGAACTTCTCTTCATCGATGATGATATGCTTCGTCTGGACGATCCTCTATTAAAAGATTTAGATGCAGATTTAGATGATTTTTTAGCGAATCTTCTTGCAGATGTCAAATAAACCCTGTATCTTTGCGCCCGAAATAAAGAAACAAATGTTGCCGAAATAGCTCAGCTGGTAGAGCAACGCATTCGTAATGCGTAGGTCGCCGGTTCAAGTCCGGCTTTCGGCTCACAAAATTAGGCAGTTATCTTTTTAGGTAACTGCCTAATTTTGTTTGATAAGGCTGCGGTTCTAGCGAGGTTTGGGGGGTAAGGTTAAACTGGGTGTTAAACCGGAAATGCAATGAACGCAACAGCGTTATTATTTGCGTCAAATTTGCGTCACCAAATGCAACAAAACGCCAAAACAAAACGATTTTTATCAATAAAAAAAGCGGCTACTTGTTTTGTAACCGCTTAATTTATTATTGGTGGAGCATATCGGACTCGAACCGATCACCTACAGACTGCCAGTCTGTCGCTCTAGCCAGATGAGCTAATGCCCCGTCTTGTTAATTCATGTGCAAATATAAGGCTTTTCTTGATATATGCGCTATCTTTGTATAAGAAATTTCAAGAGAAAGGAAAGAAGATGATAATTTATAATACGACTTTTCATATCCATAAGGATATCGTGGATGAGTGTCTGGAATATTTGAAGAATAGTTATATACCGAAAGCCTCCGAGAGCGGTATCCTTTATAGTCCTTATTTGAGACGGATCTTGGATTCGCGGAATGAGGAAGGTGAAAGTTTTTCCGTACAGTTTCATACGAGGGATATCGATTCGTTGAATGAGTGGGTGCGTAAGGAAGGCGGAGCCTTGCAGCAAGATTTGATAGGACGTTATAAAGAGAAAATCGCAGGATTCTCTACCCTGTTGGAAGATATAGAGCTACCTAAATGATCAAGGACCGTATTATATTAGGCATAGACCCCGGTACGATCGTGATGGGATACGGAATCTTGAAGATCGAGGGGAATAAACCGAAGCTGGAAGCTATGGGAATCCTGCAATTGAATAAATATGAGGATCATTATCTCCGTCTGCGTAAGATATTCGAACGGGTCTTGGCCTTGATCGATCAATACCATCCGGATGAGTTGGCTATCGAGGCGCCTTTCTTCGGGAAGAACGTACAGAGTATGTTGAAACTCGGAAGGGCGCAAGGGGTAGCGATGGCTGCGGCCTTGGAGCGGGATATCCCGATCTTCGAGTACGCCCCTCTAAAAATCAAGCTCTCGATCACGGGGAATGGAAATGCGGCGAAAGAACAAGTGGCCGGCATGCTACAACGCTATCTGAAGATACCGGATGAGTCCATGCTTCCGCAATTGGACGCTACGGATGGGTTGGCGGCGGCTGTTTGTCATTATTTCCAAACCAATAATCCGATCTCGGAAAAGAAGTATACGGGATGGAAGGATTTTATCGCTAAGAACCCCGGGAAAGTCCGCTGATATGAGCTTAAAAAACATAGTTATGAAATTCTCAAACCATAACTAAGGTTCAAAGAATTCATAACTATGTTTTTATTTAGCCTAAACTGACCTTATTCTTATACGATACCTTGTGCCATCATAGCTTTCGCTACTTTCATGAAGCCTGCGATATTCGCGCCTTTTACATAATTGATATATTCGCCATCTTTACCGTGAGCTACGCATTGTTCGTGGATTGCGCTCATGATCTGATGTAATTTAGCGTCTACCTCGGCGGCAGTCCATGAGATATGCATAGCGTTCTGAGTCATCTCTAATCCGGAAGTAGCTACACCACCGGCGTTGACAGCCTTACCCGGAGCGAATAATTGCTTATGCTCGATGAACAAGTCTACAGCCTCAGCCGTACAACCCATGTTAGAAACCTCAGCTACGCACAAAGTCTTGTTCTCGATCAACTTACGAGCGTCAGCCTCGTTCAACTCATTCTGGGTAGCGCATGGCAAGGCTATATCTACTTTTTGTTCCCAAGGTTTCTTGCCGGGATAGAAGGTAGAGCCCGGGAATTCGTCTGCGTAAGGAGCTACGATATCATTTCCGGAATTACGCAATTCCAACATATAGTCGATCTTCTCGCCGGAGATACCCACCGGATCATAGATATATCCGTCAGGACCGGAGATCGTAACCACTTTAGCGCCCAACTCGGTGGCCTTTGTAGCGGCACCCCAAGCCACGTTGCCGAAACCGGAGATGGCGACCGTCTTGTCCTTGATATCGATTCCGTGAGTCTCCAGCATTTGATGTACGAAATAAAGAGCGCCGAAGCCGGTAGCTTCCGGACGAAGGATAGAACCTCCGAACTCCATGCCCTTACCCGTGAACGTACCCGTATTCTCGCGAGCCAATTTCTTGTACATACCGTACATATAACCTACCTCACGGCCACCTACGCCTATATCACCAGCCGGAACATCCCTGTCCGGACCAAGATTACGCCATAATTCAAGAATAAACGCTTGGCAGAAACGCATGATCTCGGCGTCGCTCTTTCCTCTCGGAGCGAAATCGGAACCACCTTTGCCACCACCCATCGGAAGGGTTGTCAAAGCGTTTTTAAATGTTTGCTCGAATCCTAAGAATTTCAAGATAGACAAGTTAACGGACGGGTGGAAACGGATGCCTCCCTTGTACGGGCCGATTGCGTTGTTGAACTGAACACGGTATCCCAAGTTAACTTGTATCTCACCTTTATCATCTACCCAAGGCACACGGAAAGTGAAAATACGTTCCGGCTCAACTAGGCGTTCAATGATTTTCGCTTTCTCAAATTCCGGATGTTGGTTGTACACTTCCTCAATTGATAAAAGCACTTCTTTTACTGCTTGCAAATACTCCTTTTCTCCCGGATGTTTTGCCTCTAGCGCTGATAAAATAACTTCAGTCTTCATAGCATTTATATTCTTTAAAAGGATAACATTCTGTTGGCAAATGTAGGTAATTCTTTGGAATGACCAAGAGTTTCGCTTACTTTTTATCAGTGAAAACCTAAAAATCTTCAGTTAGAGTCAGAATGCGTACTTTCATGTTTCAATAGTTATTATTTTTCCTTACATTTGACTCGAATAATTCTATCAGAATCTATTATGAGCGGTATACCGAACTTAAAAGACTTGGTGTTCAGAGACACCCCGTTTGCCAATCTAATGAATAAGCGTATATATAATGTATTGCTTATCGCTACGAAATATGATTCCTTCATGCTGGAAGATGACGGGCGTGTAGATGAGCAGATATTTAACGAATATACTTCCTTAAGCCTCCGTTACCCACCCCGGTTTACGCAGGTGACTACCGAGGAGGAGGCTTTGAATGAGTTGAAGAACCGGAACTTCGAATTGATCATTTGCATGCCGAATATGGATAACCGGGATATATTCGCTGCGGCGAGCGAGATAAAGGTGCATTATCCGAATATCCCGATCGTCGTATTGACTCCTTTCTCGAAAGAGGTGTCTAAGCGGATCGCCAACGAGGATCTGAGCGCTATCGATTATGTGTTCAGCTGGTTGGGTAACTCGGAGTTGTTACTGGCGATTATCAAGTTGATCGAGGATAAGATGAACGCTCCGGACGATACGGCCAGCGTGGGCGTACAGATCATCTTGTTGGTGGAGGATTCCATTCGTTTCTATTCGTCCGCTTTGCCTCATTTATATAAGTTCGTGCTGGAGCAGAGCCAAATGTTCGCGAAGGAGGCGTTGAACGATCACCAGCGTACGTTGCGTATGCGGGGTCGTCCGAAGATCAAATTGGCCCGGAATTACGAGGAGGCGGTACGTATTTTTGATCAGTATCGGGATAATATGTTGGGTATTATCTCGGATATGAGTTTTATGCACAATGGCGTGAAAGATCCGTATGCCGGTTATAAGTTCGGACAGTATGTACGGAAAACGGGTTTGATCATTCCTTTCGTGCTGGAATCTTCGGAGGCCAGCAACCATGTGTACGCGAAGGAACTGAACGCCTCGTTTATCGATAAGAATTCCAAGAGTTATCCGCAGGATTTGAAAAAGAAGATCATGCAGCGTTTCGGTTTCGGCGATTTCGTGATCTTGAATCCGCATACGAAAGAGGAGATCATGCGTATCAAGGATTTGAAAGACCTTCAAAAGAAAGTCTTCCAGATTCCCGACGACTCGCTGGTTTACCATCTCTCCCGGAATCATTTCTCCCGTTTCTTTTATTCCCGTGCCATGTTTCCACCCGCCGAGGTTTTGAAGCATGTGGACGTGAGTGACTATAAGGATATGGATGAGGCCCGGAAATTGATTTTCGACTTGATCGTGCAATATCGCCGGATGAAGAACACGGGTGTCGTGGCGGTTTATCAGAAGGATCGTTTTGATGAGTATAGTAATTTTGCCCGTATCGGCGACGGTTCGCTGGGAGGTAAGGGTAGAGGTCTTGCCTTTATCGGTGCGATGGTGAAGCGATACCCTAAGCTGGAGAGTGATAATTTTGCCGTGAATATCCCGAAGACGGTCGTGATCTGTACCGACATCTTCGACGAGTTCATGGAGACGAACGAGTTGTATCCGGTAGCGCTGGGCGATGCGGACGACGAGACGATCCTCCGGTATTTCTTGCGGGCCAGCTTGCCCTCCCGTTTAATCGAGGACTTGATGGCTTTCTTCGATGTGGTGAAAAGCCCGATCGCCGTGCGTTCCTCCAGCCTGCTGGAAGATTCGCATTATCAACCTTTCGCCGGGATCTATTCTACGTATATGGTACCTAAGATCGAGGAGAAATACGATATGCTCCGTACGGTGAGCGACGCTATCAAGGCGGTGTATGCCTCTGTCTTTTATAAGGATAGTAAGGCGTATATGACGGCTACCTCGAACTTGATCGATCAGGAGAAGATGGCTATCGTCTTGCAAGAAGTGGTGGGCTCCCGTTATAATGATCATTTCTATCCGACGATGTCGGGCGTGGCCCGTTCCTTGAATTTCTATCCGATCGGTAACGAGAAGGCGGAAGATGGGATCGCGAATATCGCCTTGGGATTGGGTAAATATATCGTCGATGGCGGGCAAACCTTGCGTTTCTCTCCCCGACATCCCCATAGCATCTTGCAGATGAGTACGATGGATTTCGCTCTCAGGGAAACGCAGACTCGTTTCTATGCCTTGGATTTGAAGAATATGGCGGAAACCTTCTCGGTAGATGATGCCTTTAATTTGGTGAAGCTGGGCTTGAAGGACGCTGACGCTGAAGGTTCCCTGAAATATATTGTCTCTACATACGATCCGTACGATCAGATTATCCGTGACGGTTATTACCCGGGCGGTCGTAAGATCCTTTCTTTCGTGAATATCCTACAGCATGACGTATTCCCGCTGGCGGATACGTTGGATCAGATCTTACGGATCGGGCAGCAGGAAATGGGTCGTCCGGTCGAGATTGAGTTCGCTGTCAACATGGACCCGTCGGATCATACAAGGGCGACTTTCTATCTGTTGCAAATCCGTCCGATCGTAGATAATAAAGAGATTATGGACGAGGATCTGAGCTTGGTGAAGAACGAGGAAACCATCCTTTCTTCTACCAGTGTTTTGGGGCATGGCATCGTTGGCGACGTACAGGATATTATCTATGTGAAGACGGGCGCTTTTAATTCATCCAATAATCAGTTGATCGCTTATGAGATCGAGAAGATGAACCGTTCGTTTACCGATCAGGAGAAAGGATACGTATTAGTCGGCCCCGGCCGATGGGGGAGCAGCGACTCTTGGTTGGGTATTCCGGTGAAATGGCCGCATATCAGTAACGCACGGGTGATCGTGGAATGCGGATTGGAGAATTATCGGGTAGACCCGAGTCAAGGTACCCATTTCTTCCAGAACCTGACTTCGTTCGGAGTGGGCTATTTTACGGTTAATCCATTTAAGGGAGATGGTTGGTTCGATGAGGCGTTCTTGAATGCGCAACCTGCCGTAGAGGAGACGGAATATCTTCGTCATGTACATTTTGATGCTCCGATTACGATTAAGATGGATGGGAAGAAAAGTCTTGGCGTGGTATTGAAACCATAAAAAGATAGCGTTTCAAGAGAAGATTGTTGTTTGTGGATTTGCGAGACGAGCCGGTAAGACGGGTCTCGCGAATCCATTTTTTATTTCAAGTGGAAAGTGGCAAGAACCGCTTTGTGGTCGGTAGGCCAGATTCCAAGGGGAGTCATGATCGGGTCGGAGGTCTCTTCCGTCTCTCTTTGCCCACGGAGGATGTCACCTTTCGGACCGATGATACATACATCTGTAAGCGTTAATCCCTCGAATGGAGCGTAATGGATGAAATCGATGCGATCTCTATCGTCCGCTTTCGGCGACCAAACCAATTTCTCTAAAGCGATATCCTTACAGTCCGCCGGGCAGGTAAGTCCCGGATGAGTTACAGGGTTCGGGAAGATCTCACGGTACGTATCTTTGAAGCCGTCTTTCTCCAGCATGACGGATACGTGCCAAGGAACAACCAATCCTTGGTGGTCTCTCATATCTTTGGTCGCCTCAGTCCAGTCCAGATGGGAAGGCTCGTTAAAGTCTCCTCCGAGGATAACGATCCGTCCGGCTTCCCGATCCTTTTTCGCCTCTTTTAGGAAGCAAGCGATAGCGTCGTCACGGACAGATTGCTCGTTCAACCATAGGAGTGTGTCCAGATTGGTGACAGGAGGTTCCTCGTCCCATGTATTTCCGTCGTATCCACGGGCATCGTAATAAGCGCAATTACGATAATCCAGATGGGCGGTGTAAAGAGCTACCTCGGTATCGCCGATGTGGGTAATGGCCTTGTACATACTACCCCTGTCATCGTTCAAGGGATAGACGGTCGTGCTATCCGTGATCGGGTAGCGGCTTAACAGACCGGAATCCTCGGTGTAGAAAGAATAGTACGTTTGTCCTTTTTGCTGCAACGCTTCCACGATCCGGTCGCAAAAACGGGTCTGATGATAATTACGTACCTCGCTTAACGTAACGAAATCGGCGTTACTTCTTACGATCTCGTCAGCGATAGCGTCAAAGCCTCCTTTTACGACAGCGCCTTCCTGCCAGATGTTGAATTGAAGAACCTTGAAAGTCTTCTCTTGCTGGCAAGAGCTGAGGCCCAGTGCGATCAACAAGAGTAAGTAGATAAAACTAGTTTTTTTCATGTGTGAAATATTTTGTTAGATGTTTTGTCGTAGCCATTCCTCGGCGGCGGCCAAGGTTTCCGGCTTGCCGATATCCAATAGTTTTAGGTTATCCGCCATATAAGCCCTGATATCGGTTTTGGCGCAAATAGCCAGATAGAAGTTAATGATAGAGAACTTTCCGGTCCATTCTTCCATCAGCTCCAATATCTTGGGCGAGAGTACGTGGATTCCGCTAAAGGCGTACTCGTTGTGTTGATCCGGGTCAAAATAGGGATAGTAAGATTTTACCTCGCCGGTCTCATGATTACGCCAACCACACAGTCTATTCTCCTTATTAAATAATAGATAACGTGAGGTATTGCGCTGGCTGACGAGTAAGGTAGCCAACGGGTTCGTTTGTACATGGGTATCGTATAGTTTCTTGAGATCCACGTTCGATAAGATATCGACATTATGTATCAAGAAAGGCTCGTTCCCGCATAAAAGAGAAGTGGCCTTCTTGATTCCTCCTCCCGTATCCAGCAGATAATCGCTCTCGTCCGAGATTTCGATCCGGACACCGAAGTTGTTGTTCGCCTCCAGAAAATCCACGATCTGGTTGCCTAAATGGTGGATATTGATCACGATCTGGTCGAAACCGGAGGATTTCAGTTTCAGTATGACGTGTTCTAGCATCGGTTTGCCCCCGATAGGTATAAGCGCTTTTGGCGTGTGATCGGTTAACGGCTTCAGTCTGGAACCAGTACCGGCCGCGAAAATCATAGCTTTCATAATGTAGGGTTAAAGAGTTGTTCTATATTTTGTTCTCTATGTACTAAATGTACTTTTACTCCGAACTTGGTGTTAAGATGTTCCGCCAGATGTTGTGCGGAATAGACCGAACGGTGCTGTCCTCCCGTACATCCGAAACAAATCATCAAATTGGTGAATCCACGATCCATATATCGTTTTACCGAGGCGTCTACGATATGGTAGACATGCTCGAGGAAATTCGTGATCTCCCCGTCATCCTCCAAGAACTGGATCACTGGCTCATCCAAACCGGTGAAATGGTTGTAACGCTCGTATTTACCGGGGTTATTTATCGCACGGCAATCGAATACGAATCCACCTCCGTTCCCGCTAGGGTCGTTCGGGATTCCTTTTTTATAGGCGAAGCTCATGACCTTTACTTCCAGCATATGTTTCTGGATATCATCCGTGAATTGTTTCAACCCGGTAAGCTCACGAAGGACGGAGCATAAATAGGGATATTCCGGATAGTCATTCTTCAATAACTGCCGCAGGTTCTCGATCGCGAACGGGACGCTTTGGATGAAATGAGGCTTTTTCTCGAAATACCCCCGGAAACCATAAGCCCCCAATACCTGCAAGGTCCTGAACAGGACGAAATGGCGCAGCTGGCTATGGAAGTAAGCTTCGTCTACCGGGATATATTTACGTAGGGCCGTGATATAATCCGATAGTAATTCATTCCTCAGATCCTCCGGATATTTCGCTTTCGCCTGCCAAAGGAAGGAAGCCACGTCGTAATAAACCGGGCCTTTTCGTCCACCTTGAAAATCAATAAACCAAGGCTCTCCATCCTTTACCATAACATTGCGTGACTGGAAATCACGGTACAGGAACGTGGCGGAGGAACTGCGTAACAATACGTCGCTCATCTTCAAGAAATCATCTTCCAGACGATTTTCCTGAAACTCCATCCCGGTAGCCTTTAAGAAACAGTACTTGAAATAATTCAAGTCCCAAAGGATAGACCGTTGGTTGAACTCGGCTTGCGGATGGCAATACGAGAAATCGAAACCGTCGGACCCCAAGAACTGGATGTCGGGGAGTTTGGTGATCGTCTTGTGTAATAAACGGCGTTCCTCCTCGTCGAATACACTGCTTTTACGGCCTTTCTCGATGGCGTTGAAAAGAAGCGTATCTCCTAAATCTTCTTGGATATAAAATGAATGGTCGTCCGAGCTGGCATATACTTGCGGTACGGGTAAGCCCTTCTCCCGGAAATGTTTTGCCATATAGATAAAAGCCTCGTTCTCCTCAGTAGAAGTGCCACTAACTCCAATCAACGTCTCAGGACCTTTTATCCTGAAATACCGGCGGTTAGAGCCGGATGACGGTAACTCTGTTATTTCCTCTGCCGGTGATCCGGTATATGATTGGTATAGCTTCCTAAGTTCTTCTGTTATCATACTTATCGATTTACGGCACTAAGATACCGCTTTTTAATTGAAAATTAAGAATTGAAAATTGAAAATTGGGACTTCGTCGGAAATAAGAAAGGGGAATAGCCTCTCAAAGCCTATCCCCCTCGCTTATATGATCATCAATCTCTCCTCTCTAACTAATTTTCAATTCTCAATTTTCAATTACCTAGAGTATTCCTTGTGCCATCATAGCCTTAGCTACCTTCATGAAGCCGGCTACGTTGGCGCCTTTCACGTAGTTTACGTAACCATCCTCTTGCTTTCCGTATTTTACGCATTGCTCGTGGATGTTTTCCATGATGCTCTGAAGTTTCTGGTCTACTTCCTCGCTGCTCCAGCTTAACTTCTGTGCGTTCTGAGTCATCTCAAGACCGGAAACGGATACACCACCTGCGTTAGCGGCCTTACCCGGAGCGTAAAGGATCTTGGCCTCAAGGAATGCGTCGATAGCTTCTGGCGTAGAAGGCATGTTAGCGCCTTCGGATACGGCGAAGCAACCGTTGGCCAATAAAGTCTTGGCATCGTCGCCGTTCAACTCATTCTGGGTTGCGCTCGGCATAGCGATGTCGCATTTCTCTCCCCAAGGACGAGCGCCTTGTACATATTTGCATCCGTATTGCTCCGCGTATTCACGGATACGGCCACGATACAAGTTCTTCAACTCCATGATATAATCCAGTTTCTCACGGTCGATACCATCCGGATCATAGATATAACCGTCGGAATCAGACATCGTGACAACTTTCGCTCCAAGACTGATTAATTTCTCTACCGTATATTGAGCCACGTTTCCGGAACCTGATACACAAACTACCTTGTCTTTGATATCAATGTTGCGGGTTTTCAGCATCTGCAACAAGAAATATACGTTTCCGTAACCTGTAGCTTCCGGACGGATCAAGGAACCTCCGAACTCGATACCCTTACCCGTGAATGTGCCCGTATTCTCACGAGCCAATTTCTTGTACATTCCATACATATAAGCCACCTCACGTCCGCCTACACCGATATCGCCGGCGGGAACATCCGTGTCCGGACCGATATGGTGCCATAACTCAAGGATGAAGGCTTGGCAGAAACGCATAATCTCAGCGTTTGACTTTCCTCTCGGGCTAAAGTCGGAACCTCCTTTACCACCACCCATCGGCAATGTAGTCAGTGAATTTTTAAACGTTTGCTCAAAAGCCAAGAACTTAAGGATCGATTGGTTTACGGAAGCGTGGAAACGGATACCGCCTTTGTACGGGCCGATAGCGTTGTTGTGCTGGATACGGTAACCCATGTTCGTCTGGATTTGTCCCTTATCGTCCATCCAAGTTACACGGAAAGAGAAAATGCGATCGGGGATACAAAGGCGCTCGATCAAGTTGCTTTTCTCAAATTCCGGATGCTCGTTGTAAGCTTCCTCGATAGTCCCTAAAACCTCTGATACTGCTTGATGATATTCCGGTTCGTTCGGAAATCTTCTTTTCAAGTTGTCTAAAACTTCACTTGCCTTCATGACTGAATTTTATATTTAGAATGTTATACCATTTTGTTATCCGTACGCCGTTTGTTTAACGACGTGGCAAAGGTAAGCTAATTTTTGACACTAGCAAATAATTGAAAGAGAAAATGCATAAAAAATATCATTTAGATATATTAAGTTTGAAAAAACGACGAAATGTTATTCGTCTCTATGCTTGAAATTCTTATAGATCGGAACGAACACAATGATAGCGGAGGCTACAAGGGCAAATATGACGTCGAAATTGATCGTTTCGCTGTATACAAGCAGCATGTAGCATAAGACACCCCATAGTAAGGTGATACATACGGCTTGACTATTTGTTATCTTTCTGCGTGCCATTGATTACATTTGTTTAGTTTGATGAAATAAGCGATCCGAAGTAAATCACCAAAGCCAAAAAGACAGCTATGATGACGAATAGGATCATGATTTGTTTCTCTAAGGGATATTTTCGTAGAAAAGGGATATGACGTGCGAATCCGGCGACTTGTTCTACCGGTTCCGCTTGCTCGTCTTCCCGGGGCAGGTCGTAACCGCCTTCCTCCATGATCTTCATGGCTCGGGGAACGTCGCTTTCCAGAATCTCCACCCGTGCGCCGCCTACGTCTACGTAACCGGCCATGATCTGGCTGCTTAACTCATTGCGGAGATAACATTCTATCCCTTCCGACCTCAACAGGGCCATCAGCGGTTGGGCATCCGCCGGATAGGTGAACCGGGCTATTTCTACGATCTTGTCCATGGTATTTGTTTTTCTGCAAATGTAAGTAGACAATCACGAATTAACCGTGTTTTTTATTGTAATTTACTTTTTTTATACGTGAAAATATGAAACAGTATGATTTAGCGGAGGGTATGCGGATGTATATAGCCCGATTGAGAGAGCAAGGACGTTATTCGTCCGCCAAGAGTTATCAAGATGCCTTGAATTCATTCCTGCGTTTTTGTGGGCAGGAGGTGATTCCTTATACCCGTATCGACCGGGAAATGCTTTTGAGGTATCAAGACTATTTGCGGGACCGGGAATGCTCGTGGAATACGGTGTCTACCTATATGCGTAGGATTCGCCGTGTGTATGGGTTGGCGATGGAGAATGGGGAGGCTCCTTTTTCCCGTTATTTGTTCAAGGGGATTTTCATGGGAGTGAAAAGCAAACAGAAGAAGGCGTTGCCTACGGAATCCTTGCGTTTGTTGATGACCGCTCCCTTGGATGATTCGGGGCTGCGGAAAACACAGCGGGCATTGTGTTTGATGTTCTTGTTTTGCGGTATGGCATTTGTCGATTTCGCTCATTTGAAAAAGAGTGATATCCGGAGTGGTGTCTTGAGGTATAACCGCCAGAAGACGGGTACGCCGATGTTGGTCGAGATACAGCCTGTGGCCAAGGAGTTGTTGGCTGCGTTAATGACCGACACGCTTCGGGATTCTCCTTATCTATTCACTTTCTTGAGTGGGACGAAAACGGGTGAAGAGGCCTTCCGGGAATATACCTCTGCCTTGGCTGATTTCAACAGTTCCTTGAAGGAACTGGCAAATGCCTGTGGTGTGACGGAAATGGTTACCTCGTACTCAATCCGTCACTCTTTCGCCACGACCTTGAAGGAACAGGGTGTACCGATCGAGATGATCAGCGAATTGCTGGGACACCAATCGATCAAGACGACGCAAATCTATTTGAAGAGCTTCTCTTTGGATAAGATGTCTGCGGTGAACAAGGCTTGCTTCGAGAGCATATATAATAATGTATCAAAGGTGGGGTAGGCGATCGGCTACTTGGGAAGTAGCGTAATCTTCCACGCCGCAAATTTAGTAAAAAACACCGAATAACAAACAATTTTTAGGCTTTGTGTAGGCTTTGTTTGTTTTCTGAATTTATCTTTCCTCGATTTTTCGTTTCTATTCGTGGTGTATGGGCACGACAATGGAGACGAAACGACCTCATATTTCCTGCATCATCACGTCTCCCCAAAAAATCGTACGAACATCGTGTAGAGACGGGGCGTGCCCCGTCTCATCCCCTCAAATGGGTATTTTAAATTACTGCCAGATGGTGGGAGACGGAGCGTGCTCCGTCTCTACAACTGGGTAATAATCATTTCCTATCTTTTACGCTACTTCCCAAGTAGCCGATCTTCCACGTCCCGATAGAAGAGATATTGACATGGTTTCTATTGCTTTAAAATTTTCGGGAATAGAAAACGATATTTGATTTAAGTATTAGATTATCAGTGTGTTAATAGAATACGCTGATATGGCATTGAAGTATCTATGGGTCATGATCTTCCCCCTTTACCATTGCGTGATGTCCACACCGTAAGATGGTATGTGTTATCTCTTCCCGCTTGTCACAAAGGTCCAGCCAAAGGTTTGCGGAAGGAGTTAGATCGCAGGGTGCGTTTGGGCGAGCCTACGTTCGATTTTTTCGCCCCCTCTTTCGTGGAGATGCATCGCCGTGAGGGGCGTTTGGTGGAGACTCACCGTCCGTTACTCTACAATTATGTGTTTATCCGCTCTTCTGTGTATGAGATCTTCCGTTTGAAACGAGATTTTCCCTTGTATAATTTCCTGCCTAGCGTGGATGGCCGTGGCTCATATCCTTTTGTCTCCGATCGTGAGATGGAAAACTTGCGTTGGGTGGCCCGTTCTTACTCGGATGAGCTTCCGGTGTATGTGCCGGAAGCGGGTTATTTGCGTAAAGGTGACCGGATACGCATCACGGATGGTCGTTTCAAAGGTGTTGAGGCAAGTGTAGTAATACAGCCCGGTGTTGGCGAGCGGGAGGTAATGGTATGCGTGGACAACTGGATGTGGGTTCCTTTATTGCGTGTTCAGCCGGGCGAGTATGAGGTGATCAGCTTGGCCGAGGAAGGCAAGCATGTATATACCCGTTTGGACAATTCCCGGATACAAAATGGTCTTCATGAGGCGTTGGGCCGTCATTGGGGGGATGGTGGCGTTACGGCTATAGACCGTGAGCTGGCGACCGAGACCTTGCGTGCCTATGGAGAGTTACAGCTGGATTCTGCCGTGATGCGGTGCAAGCTCTATTCTCTCTTGTTGCCCGCCTATACGATACTAGGGGACGAGGAGCGGCAAAAGTCGTTGATCGGAACGATCGTCTCGTTCTTACCCTTGATCCGTGCGGAGCAGTCGTTGGCATTATTACTACTTACGCTTTATGGTTGTACGGATAGCAGTATCTATTATTATCGTGCGCACGAGTTGATCGATCCGTGGAGTCGGGAATCTTCCCCGAAGAAGAGTAAATTATCCTTGATCCGTCGGTTAGCCGACTACGACCGCTGGCTAAAACACGTGGGAATTGAAAATTAAAAATTCAAAACATGCCTTCTCTTCCTTCTGGCATACGCTTGGTTACGTTACTAAACGAGCATCTGAACGAGATCATGGATCGTGAGCGCACGAACCGTACCTCGATCCATTTATATTGTACGGGTCCTTATTGGGTAGCTTTCGAGCGTTCTGCCTATCAGTTGTGTCTCACCTTCCCGGATAGCGAGATCACGCCGCTGCGTCTGTTCGCCTACCCGTTCCCGATCGTGATGGTGTCCGTGACGGATCGCTCGTTGCGTTCGTATGCCCGTAAACATATTTTGAGGCGGGACGAGACGGATTACGTGGTGCTGACCGTCCCCGAATCCTCCTTGACTGACTACCGAAGATGGCATGCTGGTGAGGTGGAGGGCTTGCCCCAGCTGACATGAACCCAAAATTTTATTCATGATGAACCTTTTTTCTAAACTCTCAACGTGGTATTTCTCAAGGAAAGCGTTGCCGTATTGGAGTATTATCCTGCTGGATTGCTTGGTGATCCTGTTTTCAGGCTTGCTGGTATATGCCTTGAATAACGGGATCTTCGCCACGATGGGCATCTTTTGGCACCTGTCGCTCACGTGGGGTGTTTGCCTAGTGCCTTATCTGGTGGGCTTTAGGCTGTTCCGTACGTATTCGGGCATCATTCGTTACTCTTCCTTCGTGGATTTGCAACGGGTGGGCTTCGCCGTGCTGTTTGGTGTGGTTTGCGTGGTGACCTTCCAAGAGTTTACGGATTTTTCGCCTTACTTGGTGTATATCCGTAAACGAGACCTTGTGCTATCCTCCCTGCTGGCGATGAGCTTGATGTGGGCGATGCGTGTGTTCGTGAAGTATTTCTACGTGACAACCTTCCGTCAGTCGAAGGCTGAGCGTGCCTTTATCTTCGGCGTGAAGCAGGGCGGTATCAGTTTGGCGAAGAGCATCCAGAACCAAGATCCCTCACAGTACGTGCTGGCAGGCTTCGTCTCGGAGGCCGGGAACATGCAGAATCGTATATTGATGGGAGTGCGTGTGTACCCTTTCGATGAGGAGCTGATCGATGCCATGCGTCGGGAGCGGGCGACGATCCTTTTCGTCTCCCCCTTGAAGAGCGACTCCATTCGGGAACAGCCGGATATGGTGGCCCGTTTGGCGGAGGCGGGGATCAAGATCTACGTGACCCCGGCGGCGCAAGAATGGGATGGCAGGAGCGATTTGACGCATACACAACTCCGGAAGGTTGAGATCGAGGATCTGCTTCCCCGGGAAAAGATAGAGATAGACATGGAGGCGGTGGGCCGCTTGCTTCGTGGTCAACGCATCCTGATAACGGGAGCCGCCGGCAGCATCGGTGGCGAGATGGTGCGCCAGATCGCCTCGTTTGCTCCGGATCGCTTGATCTTGGTAGATCAGGCGGAAACTCCCTTGCACGACATCCGCTTGATGATGGCGAGGGATTGGCGGGATATCAACGCCTATACCTTGGTGGCGGACATCGCTAACAAGTCTCGCATGGAGGAGATCTTCTCGGAGCATCGCCCCGCCTACGTGTTCCATGCGGCGGCTTATAAGCACGTTCCGATGATGGAGGATAATCCTTGTGAGAGTGTGGGTAACAACGTGGACGGTACCCGTGTGATCGCCGACTTGGCCGTGAAGTATGGCACGAGGAAGTTCGTGATGATCTCCACGGACAAGGCGGTGAATCCCACGAACGTGATGGGTTGCTCGAAACGTATCTGCGAGATTTACGTGCAGAGCCTCGACAAGGCGATCAAGGAGGACCATGTGGAAGGCGTGACGCAGTTCGTTACGACCCGCTTCGGCAACGTGCTGGGTTCTAACGGCTCCGTGATCCCATTGTTCCGTGAACAGATTGCCAAGGGCGGTCCCGTGACAGTGACGCATCCGGATATCATCCGTTTCTTCATGCTGATCCCGGAGGCCTGCCGGTTGGTATTGGAGGCGGGTACGATGGGTAACGGTGGGGAGATCTTCGTCTTCGACATGGGCAAACCCGTGCGTATCATCGACTTGGCGAAACGTATGATCCAGCTTTCGGGCGCCAAGAACGTGGGGATCCGTTTCACGGGCCTTCGTGCCGGCGAGAAGCTGTACGAGGAGGTACTGAACGACGAGGAGATCACGCTGCCTACCTTCCATCCGAAGATCAAGATCGCCAAGGTACGGGAGTACGATTATGATACGGTTTGCCAAGATATAGATGAACTCGTCGGCCTAGGCCGCTCGAGGGACGATATGGCCATCGTGGGCAAGATGAAGGCGATCGTCCCCGAGTTCAAAAGCCGGCACTCCAAGTACGAGGTCTTGGATAAGGCGTTAGAAAGCGCAAGCACTGATGCCTAAGGCCCCGGCGATGGTGGTGGCTATGGCGATGACTACTTTGACGATTACGCTCCAAACGTTGGTTTTCTTCTTTTCACTCATTTAAATTTGTTTTATAAGGTTGATAATACGAAGTCTGTATCAATGAGCACGCCGAAGCGTGCCCCGTTATATCTCATCCGGGCTCTCGCTGTCCGAGGAGCCGTTCTTACCGGAGATATCCACCGTTGTCTTACCGGCCTTCTGGGCCTTGATGACGGCGGCTTGGGCGGCCCGGGTGGGGACGAGGTTGAACTTGAGGCCTTGGAAGATGACTTGAAGTTCCTCGCCGGGGACGAACTGGATGTTCACCCCCTTGATATAGTCGGAGGTGAACAGGTCGGCACTCGGCGCTCCCCCGGAATTGATCTGGAGGCGGAAGGCGCCCAGATCGCCGAAATCCACCTGCTTGCCAGCTTTCAGACCTTCCAGCATGCACTCGGTGGTGGCGATGAGCACGGCCGAAACGTCAGCTTGGTGCACCGTGCATTTACTCGCTATCAGGGTAGATAGCTCTTTTAAGTTGAGCTCGCCGTTGGTTTGCGCCTTGGCGTAGGCTTTCTTGGGTTCCTCTTTTTTCAACGGGTTGCCCATCATGGCAATGGAATAGTTTAATGACATAATCGTAAGATATTTTAAGTGATACATAAAGAACTTGGGGGATGATGAGTTGAGTCCTCACGCTTGATGACTTGGCTTTTCGTGCTCCTTGATTTAAGTCTTCGGTTTGAAAGACTTAAGTCAATTAGGCGACTTTTCTTTATCGATAACCTGACAGCGAAGGTTGCCGGGTACGTAAGAGATATGGATCCATCGGGCGCCGGGCTCTAGAATGAGCTGAGTGAACTCGAGTCCGCACAGCTCGTGCGTCTCTTGTATCAGTCGGAACAAGCGGCGATGATCATCTGGAGAGCCGGCTATCAGGTCGGCGGCGCAACCGAGGAGGTGGTGACTGTGCTTGGCTCCCCCGATAAGGATGTTCAATTCGGGGCAGCGATAGCCGCTACTGATGACGATGGGGCTGCCCCAGACCCGCCGTAGCGGGTCTAGTAGCATTTCCACTAGGATCGTGACCATCCTCCGGGCCACCGGGGTGAGGCTGTTGTCGATCCCGTCTCGCCGGGCCGTGGCGGAGTCTTCAAACTCTTGATAATTAAAGTAGCGCATAGGAGACAAGGTTGATGTTTTTGTTTCTGTAGCAAAGATACGATAGGCGGAAAGCCCGGATATACCATTTGTTTCCACCTATTCGCTCTAGGAGAAGAATTTTAGGGTTCCCCTAAAAAATCATAGAATATCTGTACTTGCTTCGGCGTGATGGAGCGGTCTTTCGAGTGATAACCATGACGGATAAGGGCCTCTTTCAGTCCTTTCACGTCACGGATATATCGGTTCAACTTATGCAAAGCGTTCGAAGGGGTGCCTGACAGGCAATATTGACGGGCGAGATCTATTTTTTTCATCTGTATTGAATTTTAAAATGACTATAGGAGGGTTTCAAGTTTCAAGGTTTCATGAACCCTCTTTCCTCACACACACGTACGTACATTATAAGGGTTTCAAGTAAATCCCTTTATGCTCGCCATGCAGGAGGGCTCCGGAGTCGCATAGTCGGCGTAGCCATGTCTTGGCGGTGTTCTTGGGGATGTTGGCATGCTCGGCGGCCTCCATCCATTGGACGGTGGTGAACTCGTCCGGCATGGAGCTGAGCAGACTGTCCTTTTCCGAGAGGCCTCGGCTGGTGATCTCGCCGGTAGGCAGGAATGAGAGGATATGGGTGGCGTGGAGGTAGAGCGGCTCTGCCATTGTCAGAAGGGCGGCGAAGTCATCGTCGGTGATATGGAGTTCCCAGCCTCCGATGATCTTGTCCTTTAGGTTGTCGCTGTTGATGCCTTGGGCCGGCTGCAATAGTTCCGGTTGTTCCAAGGCACGAAGCATGGCTACCACCTCCATGAAACGTACGAGGTTGATGGCGAGGCGTACCACGGAACTGTTCATCTCCTGCCCGTTGGATTGCCGGGCACGGAGGAAGAGACGTACGAAGCTGTCGTTGAAAGCGGCTTGTTGCCGCTCGTCGAGGCGCAAGGTAATGGTACCCCGGCACTTGAGCTGATCGATCGTGGCCTTCCACTCGTAGCCCATCCGGTGGAATTCCTTCTCGGCGTCTACCTCGTCGACGGAGAATTGGTCGATCCATTCCCGGATCTGCGATTTGTAGTAGAAGACCTCACGGCTGAAGAGCCCGTTCTCGCCCGAGGGGATAAGCGGCGCTACCTGTCCGGGCGTACCCGAGAGCACCATCGAGAGGAAGGTGGAATCGCATTCCCGGTATTCGTTATCGGTCCGTCGGTTGAACGAGAGCCCGGCATGGTCGAAAGCGTTACGGAGCGTATCGCTCCAATGCCCGTAATCCCCCCCGATAGCGGTGGTGATGGTATCCGCCTCGGTCTCGAAAATGATACCGGTGCCGTCCGAATCGATGATATTTTGCAAGATACCCGTCCCGGTATTGTTGCCGGAGATGATAAACATACTGTTTTTAGGCATCTGGGGCATCTCCATCTTGGCTTTCTCCTTGCCTAAGGCATGATAGGCCGCCAAATCTTGGCGGTACTGTTTCATCGCTAGGTCCACTTGTTGGCGGATCTCCCGGTGGATAGGCTCGATAAACTTACGCAGCCACGCCATGATGCCCTTACCCGATGCGGGCGGAGCGATCACGAAGAGCTGGATACAGGGATAGATCCAATGCATCCCATAGAGGCAACGCACCGTCTTGCCCAAGGTGGCGCCTAGGGCGGTGAGAGCCGTGAGCAAAAGGATATCCCGCTGCTCGGCATTATTGGCGAAACCGAGGATGTCCCGTAGCAACGAGGGCCATGGATAGCCGGGTACCAGCCGTGGCAGGGAGGTGTAAGGCTCACTGCCGATGTGGAGTGGGGCGTCGTTTGCCTCGGTTTCCCGATCGCTGGTCTCGTGGGCTTGATCTACCGTATCGGCTGTATTATATGTACTCACACGTGTGTGTGAGGAAAAGGGTTTCGTGAAACCTTGAAACTTGAAACCTATTTCCACGCCCGCCAGCTTGGCCAAGTGGAAAGCGGTGCCCAGATGGACATTCTGGTTTCCGGTGCGCAAGGCACTGGAGAAAAGCTTGTTGGCGTGTAGGGCGTTGAACTTGGGCGATGGCTCGCAGAGACTGATGAAGTCGCTACGTCCTGCCTCTCCGCAATCGGTGGCGATGGCGAAAGCCAATTGTACATACTCGGCGTAGGTGGGGGCGATGTCGGCATGGGCCGCCCGTACCGCTTCTACTAGTTTGGAAAGATCGTTGTTCATGGTATGAATATTTTAGCGTTAGAATCGTGAGACAAGAAACAGCAACGGGCGATATCCTTGCCACAGGTATCCACCTCACCCTTGAAGGTGTCGGCATACAGGAGCTGTATGTAACTCATGGCCCATCGAACGGTCTCGTCTCCGGGGATGAAAAGTTTCACTCCAAGTCCTCCGGGGCTGACAAAGGCGAGTCGGGTCCCGAGATAGGGGTCCTCGAAGAGGTGGTCCCGGAGTTGTTCCGCCTCCTCGAGAGAGGCGAGATGGTCGATATCGACCACTACCAACCCCGAGGCGGAGATGAGAGCGTCGCTCTTACGACGGGAAAAAACGCCGTGGGGCGTTACGAACGGCAGTTGTCGCTGTTTGAGTTGGCGGTATTCCGCTACCCTGCCTTCCCGGATGAAGGCGCGTAATTCGTTGGTAACCGTTTCGAGAGATTTATCCTCGGTGATCCATCGGTACACTTCCCGTAGTGTACAGTTCCCGGTAGGAAGCGTGTTGGTGATGGGAGGAAGAAAGTAAGACATTTGTTGGTCCATATCAATAGGATTTCAGATTAATTTTCTAAAGCTATTGCTAATAATTGATTCTGCGTTTCAGCCTATAGGCTGAAATATCGGATGATTGTTTAATAAAAATTAGCATAGCATGAAGGAAAATTTAGATTTGAACCAGATTTTATTTGATGAGTTAGTGGAATTTCCACGTAAGCGGTTAGGAATCTCCATCCGTGAGTTTTGTGCGGAGGCCCACGTAGGCACCGCCACCTACAGCAAAGCGAAAAAAAAAGAGTATCAATCCCCAGAGTCTGACCCGCTTGCTACAAGAACTATGCGTAGAGATGGATGAGCTGGAGTTCATGGGGTATGGAGCCGGGGCGCTCAAGGAGGTGTATAGGGCGATGAGGCATGGAATGGAAAAATAGAGGGTTGAAAATTGATCGTTTAGGGAACGTTATATTTGTTTTGACGAACCAACGTTTGGAAAGTCTCATCAAACGGGCCTACGCCCAGACCAGCCAAAAGGTGGTTGTCTTGATCGACGAGTACGACGCTCTGCGTCTATTGTAGACCTTCCTGTCCACCATCCCCCGATGTGACAATACGGATTACGAGGGCCATTACCAGTCCTTGCTTTACACGATCTTCAGCCTGCTAGGAATGTATGTGAACGTGGAAGTCAGTACCCCGAAAGGCCGTGTGGATATGGTGATGTGCACACCGACAACGCTCTATGTCGTGGAGTTGAAGTTAAACAAGACTGCGGATATAGCCCTTGAGTAAATCAATTTGCGCAATTATCCGGAGCGCTTCGCTCTTTGTGGGTTGCCGATCGTAAAGGTTGGGATTAATTTTGATAGTGAGCGGCATACGTTGGGGGATTGGGTTATCGAGGGTTCTATGTCTTGTTGAGAATTACAAGCTACTGTAGTCTGATAAAGATGTATCAGGCTTACGGAAACAAAGGAAGCAGAACAGGGTGTTGCCGTATAGTGATACATCGGAACTTTTTTCAAAAATATCTTTAGCGGGTGCTGAGATTATGTTAACATGGTTCCTGACAAAATCACATTGGCTACAAGCCAATGTTAAATTCAAAACTAATTAATTAACAAAACTCAGTTTAAGGCGCACTTATGTGCCCTTTCAAAGGGGGATGCCATAAATTGAGTGCTTGTCTCAAGGCTGCATGAGATATTAACTTGTAGCTTTCAATGCTATGCCTTGATTCTTGAGGCGAATTTATATTCAATCATGTCTACTACATCAGAGAATAACAAGCGAATAGCGAGGAATACAATGTTCCTTTACTTCCGTCAAATATTAGTAATGGCGGTAAGCCTCTATACGGTGCGGGTAGTGCTGGATGTGTTAGGAGAGGAAGATTATGGTATATACAATGTAGTGGGAGGATTTGTGGCCATGTTTAATATATTGTCAGGAGCTTTGTCGGTGGCAATCAGCCGTTTCATTACTTACGAGATGGGGCAGCCAGATGTCACTACTTTGCGATTGCGAAGCATATTCTCTTCCTCTTTGCTGATACAAATAGCTATGGGACTTGTTATCGCCATGCTACTAGGTACGTTTGGAGTTTGGTTTGTAGAATATAAGATGGTTATACCGGCCGAGCGTCTTGATGTTGCGCTTTATGTGTTAGGCTTTTCCACGTTGAACTTTTTTATTAATTTGTTGAGTGTTCCCTATAATGCGTTGATAATTGCTCACGAGCAGATGAAAGCGTTCGCTTATATCAGTGTTGTGGAAGTGACTTTGAAATTGGTGGTAGCTTATTTGCTGGTAATTTCCCCTCTTGATAAATTATGGTTATATGCTTTAAGTATGGCGCTGGTGTCCTTGGTTGTTCGCTTTATATATGCTGCCTATTGTAAACGTCATTTTGCGGAGTGCTGTTTCGTATGGGGATTTGACAGGCGATTGCTTTATAAAATGTTCGTTTTTTCAGGTTGGGCGTTCTTGGGAAATGGTTCATTTGTGCTGAAAGAGCATGGTGTAAATATCTTGTTGAATATATTTTGCGGTCCTATAGTAAATGCCGCTCGAGGAATCACGTCTCAGGTAACGGGTGCGATAACCTTGTTTGTCAGTAATTTTATGCAGGCGGTAAATCCACAAATCACTAAATTATATTCATCGGGCAATTTGCAGGATATGCATCGTCTGATATTTAAAAGTTCTCGCTTCTCGTTTTATCTGATGTTAATGTTAGGTGTTCCATTGATGAAAGGTATTGATTACATACTTTCTTTTTGGCTTGTGTCTGTACCGGAATATACGGCTGTGTTTATTCAATTGTTGATGGTCTTTTGCCTGATGGATTGTCTTGTGCAGCCTTTGATGACCGGTCTTTTGGCAGAAGGGAATATACGTGTTTATGAAATAGCATTAGTGGTGTTGAATATAGGCAATGTTTTTTTTTCTTACATCGCTTTAAAACACGGTTATTTTCCTGAATGCGTATATTGGATATCCATCGTGGTAGAGGTAGGTATTATCATTAGTCGTGTATGGCTGTCGGGTAAGACCTATCAGTTGCCAGTTAAACGATATTGTGTGGAGGTGTTGGGTAATGCCCTTTTAGTGGCCGCTGTAACGGGAATATTTGCTTGGTGGATTTGTCTGCCCCTTAACAATGCTTTTGCCAATTTTATATTATCAATGTTACTTGTTTTTCTGTTTGCTGGTTTGATGGTCTATGTTTTAGGACTAACTCGTAATGAACGTAAATTTTTGCGAACTACGATAAAGAATAAATTGTGTTTATAAGAAAATAAATAGGGTGTTCAGTCTTATGTCCCAACTTTTTTATTTTAGTACTAAAATCAGAAACATCAAACTGAATACCCTAGAAAATAAATAAGAAGCAATTGTACAATGAGAATATTACTGTTGGGAGGAACAGGGGCTATGGGTGTTCATTTAGCCATGCTCTTATCAAAACAAGGAAATGATGTGTTTGTAACTACCCGTAAGGATAGGATGAATAACGCTGGCATTACCTATCTGAGAGGTAATGCGCATGATCCTTTATTTATAGAGGAAATCTTACGGGAGGGCTGGGATGCGATTGTAGATTTCATGGTGTATCATACGGATGAGTTCGCTAGGCGGGTTGACTTACTTTTGAGATATACGAATCAGTATGTCTACCTAAGTTCAGCCAGAATATTCGCTAACGAGGATGCGTATATAACGGAAAGATCTCCTCGTCTATTGGATATAACGTCGGATACCGATTACTTGAAAACCGATGAGTATGCTTTGACTAAAGCATTGCAAGAGAATTTATTACGGGCTTCCGGATATAAAAACTGGACGATTGTCAGACCGTACATCACATTTAGCGATATTCGTTTACAGTTAGGGGTTTATGAGAAGGAACAATGGTTGTATAGAGCGTTGCAGGGACGTGCGATCGTTTTCTCGAAAGACATTGCGAGTCATTATACGACATTGACTTATGGCGAAGATGTGGCTCAAGGTATTGCCGGGCTTATTGGTAATGCGATGGCTTTGGGTGAGGATTTTAATATAGTGACAGCTGAGTCGCTTACTTGGCAAGAGGTATTGGATCTTTATGTGCGGACGATCGAGGAATGTGCCGGAAAGCGTCCCCCTGTGGTTTATACTGATACTTGTTTGAATTTGTTGTTCAAGCGTACTCAATATCAAGTGAAGTATTGTCGCTTGTTTGACAGGAAATTTGATAATCGTAAGATCCTTTCTGCGGTTCCTGATTTGAGATTCTCGGATGTACGGATATCTCTTCAACGGTGCCTGTGCGCATTGATAAACAGTCGACGTTTTAAAACTATAGGTTGGAGGAATGAAGCCCTATTGGATCGAGTGAGCGTGGAATTTACGCCTATACGTGAAGTAGAGAGCTTCAAGCTGTATATGGTGTATCTCTTGTTTAGGGAACTTCCTTTAGAGTGTGTGAAATATGTAATAAATCATAGATAGAGATAGGTATGGAAGGAAAATATTATAGTTCGGAAAGAAGCATTCAGCTCCTGATCTCATTACTAAAACAACATAATATCAAAAAGATAGTAGCATCCCCAGGTGCCACAAATCTTTCGTTTGTCGCAAGTTTGCAGCAAGACAGTTGGTTTGAGATGTATTCAAGCGTGGATGAGCGCAGTGCTGCATATATCGCATGCGGTATGGCGGCGGAATTGGGGGAACCGGTCGTGTTGACCTGTACGGGGGCGACCGCTTCTCGTAATTATATTTCGGGCCTAACGGAGGCCTATTACCGTAAATTGCCGGTATTGGCGGTCACGAGTTCGCAAGATATTTCCCGGATCGGTCATCATATCGCACAGGTGATAGACCGTCGTGCCATACAGAATGACATCGCCCTTTTGAGTGAGCATATCCCCGTGACCGATGATATCACGACGGAATGGAGTAATACCATAAAGATAAACCGGGCGTTGTTGGAACTCCGCCATCATGGAGGCGGCCCAGTACATATAAACTTGACTACCACTTATAGCCGTGACTATTCGGTAAAGGTGTTACCACAAGCACGAATGATTCATCGTGTTATGCCTCAAGATGTTTTCCCTGAGTTGCCGAAAGGGAGTGTCGCTGTCTTTGTTGGCGCTCACCGTAAGTTTACTGATGCGGAAACGGCTGCTCTTGATGCTTTCTGCGCTACATACGATGCGGTGGTGTTCACGGATCATACCAGTGGTTATAAAGGTAAATATCGTGTACCGGTCTCTATTCTTTCTTCGCAAGAAAAAGAGTGCTTCGAGTTGACAGATATGGATTTATTAGTACATATTGGAGAGGTGTCAGGCGGATATATAGGTCTGTCTCCCCATGCAGTATGGCGTGTTAATCTGGATGGTGAACTTCGTGATACTTATCGTAAATTGACTTGTGTATTCGAGATGGAGGAGCAGGCGTTTTTTGAACATTATGCGGATACCGTTAGACCAGCTTGCCATGCTTACTTTGATACCTGTTGGACAAAATTGAAATCCACATGGGCGAAAGTTATGGCTGATACTTTGCCGTTTTCCAATGTCTGGATTGCTCATGAAACCTCATTACGCATACCTGCCAATAGTGTGCTTTTCCTAGGGATTCTTAATACATTGCGTACATGGAATTATTTCGATATTCCTGATACGGTGTATGGGTATTCCAATACAGGAGGTTTTGGAATAGATGGCTATATCTCTTCATTCGTGGGGGCTTCGTTAGTTCATCTTGATAAGCTTTATTTTTGTGTAGCGGGTGATCTCTCTTTTTTTTACGATATGAATGTGTTAGGTAATCGCCATGTAGGTCGGAATGTCCGAATTCTATTGGTGAATAATGGTAAAGGAACAGAATTTCGTAATTATATGCATCCGGGTGCAGCTTTTGGTGAGGAAGCAGATAAATTTATTGCTGCAGCCGGGCATTATGGCAATAAGTCACGTCAATTAGTGCGGCACTATGCGGAAGATTTAGGATATGAATATCTTTCAGCCGACAGTAAAGAGGAATATTTGCAACATTTAGATCGCTTCCTTTTACCAGAAATGACCGATCACCCTATGTTATTCGAAGTGTTTACAACGAATGAGGATGAGAGTGAGGCTATTCGGATGGTATGCAATCTTAATATATCAGTTAAAGGTGTGTTGAAAAAAGTGACAAAAAATGTTGTGGGAGAACAAGGAAGAGAGCTTATCAAAAAAATGATGGGAAAATGAGATTGGATGAAAATCTTCAATAAGATAGTTAGTATTTAATAAATGAAAATAGGAATTTTAACTTCTCCACTTAAAAGTAATTATGGGGGAATATTGCAAAATTGGGCTTTACAACAAGTATTAATTAAATTAGGTCATAAACCTATTACGATTGATGTTTATCCGCATCCGGGAATTAAAATATTTATTCTTTCTACAATTAAGTCTATATTACTGTGGTTTATTCCTTCGCATAGGCGTAAATTTACGAGATGGAATGGTGAACGTAGTTCTTTGTTCGATAATTTTGTGCGTGAACGGATAGTAACGTCTCATTTATGTAGATACTATACTATGAGTATAGTAAAAGAATATGAGTTAGATGCTTTAATTGTAGGTAGCGATCAAGTATGGCGTCCCAGGTATAATGTTCGGACGTTACCTGATATGTTTCTTCGGTTTGCACATTCGTTTAAAGGAAGGAAGATTGCTTATGCCGCATCTTTTGGTGTGAATAATTGGGAGTTTTCAAAAGGACAAACTTCGCTTTGTGCAACTTTAGTTAAACAATTTGATGCTATATCTGTACGAGAATCGAGTGGTGTTGATTTGTGTGAGAAATATTTGGGAGTGAATGCTATATCTGTACTTGATCCAACACTCCTTCTCGCTAAGGATGAATATGCCAAGCTGTGTGAAGAGATACCAATATGTAATGAGAGATTTTTAGCTGTTTACGTTCTTGATCCTAAAAAAGATGTGGAAGATATTATAAAAGAGGAAGCAAAAAAACGGGGTCTTGCCATTAAGTATTTTTCCGCAGATCGAAATGCTAATTTGAAAGTGGAAGAATGGTTGGCTATATTTCGAGATGCCAGTTTTGTTGTAACAGATTCATTTCATGGAACTATTTTTTCGATTATTTTCGAGAAAGAATTTCGTAATGTTGTGAATATGAAGAGAGGTTGTGCTCGTTTTGTGGATATTATAAATAAATCTAAATCGAATTCATTAGGTGTTTTTCGTAAGAAAAGTTTAGATTTTATTAGGGATTCATTAGTGTAGAAGAGCTGTGGTATTTGTTATGAGAGTTGAAGATTTGTTTATATATTGTTCTTTATAAATAGTTTTTAGCGTGTTTCCTATTTGAATATGGTGTATCTGTTATTTGCTGTTTGCTCATATTTGTATTTGTTATTATTATCTAAATATAAAGAGGTAGGTTATAAAACTGTAATAGTATTTAGCTTACCTGTGATATTCGCTTGGGTATTGATAATAGGAAGTCAGTATTATGTGGGAACTGATTATCCAACATATTTGTCACTTTTTAAGAATATTGATTCTGCAAAAAATGAAGATACAGAGTTTGGCTTTGTGTATTTTGTATATTTATGTAATTATCTAGGTTTTTATGGGCAGGATTTGTTTTTTATAATTGCGTTTTTTTGGATACTTTCTTTGTTGCAAATTTCGAGAACTATAACTACTTCAAAATATGTATTTATATTCGTGTTTGTGTTTGTTACTGTTTCAACTGTTTTTAATAATCAAATGAATGGCGTTAGGCAATATGTAGCTGTGTATTTTTTTACATCTTCTGTATTGTATATGCTGAATAAAAAATATGTTCTCTTTTTAATTGCTTTTTTTCTATCGTTTAGTTGGCATATGTCTGCGGTAATATTAGTTCCAATATTGCTTTTGTTTTATTTTTTTAAATTGCAAAATAGTAGATTTTTATTGTCTTCTATAGTGCTGTTTTCTATTGCTTTTAATTTTTTCTTTAAAGAAGAGTGGTTGTATTCTTTTATAGCTATTACTAATTTGTATGATAGTTATTTAGATAGTGATTACGTTCAAGAGGTTAGCTTGTTTAATAAATTGACAAAATTGATGTATACTCCTGTGGTTTTATGTTCTATATATAAGTTTAAGAAGTATGATTTGAATTTTGATGAGAAAAGTATATTTGTGATAGGAGTGTATTCGTATGCCATATTTATGGCTTGCTTATCTAATACATTGACTAATAGATTTGGAATGTATTTTACAATACTTTCATGTATCCCTTTTGTCTATTTTCTGATTTATCTATATAAGAAAAAAACATTGGCTTCCTATTTGCTTTATTTACTTTTGTGCTTTTTTATTTTATTGGTGTATGCATTGAAGGTTACTCGCTTTTCTACAGGCGAATATGCTTTTGATTCTATCTTTTTTCATTAAAAAATGTTCGGATGAAAATTTCTGTTGTTGTACCAACTTATAAGCCTAAATATTATCTTTGGGAATGTCTTAATTCATTGAAAGAACAGACTTTTCCTGTTGATGATTTTGAAATATTGCTTGTGCTAAATGGATGTTGTGAACCTTACAAATCGGAAATCGAAGAATATCTATTGAAAAATGTTATGTCTAATGTGTACTTGATTCAAGTAGATCAGCCAGGAGTTTCTAATGCTCGTAATATAGCTCTGGATTATGCAAAAGGTTCTTATGTGGCTTTTATAGATGATGATGATTATGTATCTCCATTTTATTTGGAAGAACTTTATGCCAAAGCTTCATTAGATACTATTTCTCTTTGCTATCCATATGCGTTTAATGATGGAACTCCAGAAATGCAATTGCCTTATTATATTACTGATGCTTATGAATATTGTAGCCGTCAAACAAGATGTTTGAAACTTTCATCTAAAGTTAGGAAATATTTTTCTGGACCTTGTATGAAACTTATTCCAATGGATATCATAAAAGAGCGGAGGTTTGATATTAATTTTCGAAATGGAGAAGACACTCTTTTTATGTTTCTTATTAGTGATAGGTTTCGTTATTTTGCTATTACTTCTCCTTCAGCAGTTTATTATCGTCGTTATCGTTTAGGTAGTGCATTGTTTAATAAACGTAGTCTTAAGGAAAGAGTTATTAATTGTATATTACATCAATTCTATTATGTTAGAATTTTTGTATCTAATCCATTTAAATATAATTTTACTTTTTTTGTATCGAGATTCTTGGGTGAATTTGTATCTATTAGAAATTAAAATTTGTGATGAAAATATGTTATTTTATTGGTGATATTACTACTACAGGTGGAATAGAACGTGTACTTTCAATATTAACGACTGAGCAATCAAAAGATTCGGAATTTGATATTACAATAGTGTCGCAGTTTCATTCTCATCCCACTCCTAATTACTTTTTTGATAATAATGTTAAAATCGTATATTTATCAGAAAAGAAATTTGATGGACATCCTGGCTCGTTAACTCGTTTTATACATCATTTTGAAATGATAGGTAAAGTACGTAAATTTTTTATGCTAAATCGATTTGATTTAATTCTTTCTCAATCATTTCCTAATACGTTTACGTTGTGGATTGCAGGACTTAATATGAGTAGAGTTATTGGAGTAGAACATGTGTTTTACGGATATTATAATAGTGTAATACGTAGAATTCGTCATGTTGTTTATAAACAGCTTGCACAGCTAGTTGTACTTACGAATAATGATAAATCTGCTTTTAGATCAGAAGGATTGAGTAAGATTGTTACAATTGCAAATCCTGTTGTTTTATCGAATCGTTCCTGTTTTCCTCTAATAAATAAAAAAATTATTTCAGTAGGGCGTTTAGTTTATCAAAAAGGATTTGATACGCTTATAGAAATATTTGGAAATATACATTTGAAATATCCGGATTGGGTAGTAGAAATTTATGGAAGTGGAGTCCTTCTAAGAGAATTGCAAAGTCAGGTTGATAAAGCGGGATTGACGAGTTGTTTTAAATTTATGGGAGTAACAGATCGGATAGAATGTGAGTATCATAAAGCATCGATATTTGCTATGCCTTCACGTTTTGAGGGCTTTCCTATGGTGCTTGTTGAGGCTATGAGTCAGGGTCTTGCGTGTATCTCTTTTGATTGTCCTAATGGCCCATCTGATATTATTTGCGATGAAAATGTAGGTATGCTAATAGAAAATCAAAAAAAGGCTGATTTTGAAAAAGGGTTATCTCGATTGATAGAAAATGCAGAATTGAGACAACAAATAGGAAGAAATGCATTCGAAAGCGTTGAGCGTTTTGATGTGCGTAATATTGTTTGTGAGTGGAAGGATTTATTCCAAAAGATACTTGGGTAATTAATAAATATTTTTAGATGAACATTGCGATTGTCGGCACCGGTTATGTGGGTTTGGTGTCAGGAACTTGTTTTGCAGAAATGGGAGTAGATGTCACATGTATAGATGTTGACCAAGCGAAAATAAAAAATTTATTGGAGGGGAATATTCCGATCTATGAGCCAGGTTTGGAAGAGATGGTATTACGTAATTCCAAGGGAGGCAGGCTTCATTTTGCGACAGATTTGACCTCTTGTCTGGATAGTGTGGATATCGTTTTTTGTGCTGTGGGTACACCTCCGGATGAGGATGGTAGTGCAGATCTACATTATGTGTTGGAGGTAGCTCGTACGTTTGGTCAGAATATTAGCAAATATACGGTATTGGTAACCAAGAGTACGGTTCCCGTAGGTACGGCACGGAAGATAAAGGTTGCTATTCAAGAGGAGTTGGATAAACGTGGAGTGAATGTCCCTTTCGATGTGGCCTCGAATCCTGAATTCCTGAAGGAAGGTGCGGCAATTAAGGATTTCATGAGCCCGGATCGGGTAGTAGTAGGTATGGAGTCGGAGAGGGCAAAAGAGATAATGAGTAAACTCTATCGTCCGTTTCTCTTAAATAATTTTCGAGTGATATTTACAGATATCGCTTCAGCGGAAATGATAAAATATGCAGCAAATAGTATGCTAGCAACCCGTATATCCTTTATGAACGATATTGCTAATCTTTGTGAATTACTTGGTGCTGATGTAAATATGGTTCGTAAAGGTATTGGCTCTGATAGTCGCATAGGGAATAAATTTTTGTATCCAGGTTGTGGCTATGGTGGAAGTTGCTTCCCTAAAGATGTAAAAGCTTTAATTAAGACTGCAGAAAAGAATGGTTATTCTATGAAGGTGTTAAAAGCTGTGGAGGAGGTAAATGAACATCAAAAAACTATACTTTTTTCAAAACTGACAAAACATTTACCTTCATTGAAAGGAAAGATCATTGCTTTATGGGGCTTGGCTTTTAAACCAGAAACAGATGATATGCGTGAGGCTACTTCTTTGGTGATGATCGATTTGCTTGTTAAAGCTGGAGCTATCGTTAAAGTTTTTGATCCTGTAGCAATGGATGAATGTAAATGTAGGATTGGAGATAAGGTGGTTTATGCTCAAGATATGTATGAAGCTACAATAGATGCTGATGCTCTCTTGTTATTAACAGAATGGAAGCAATTTAGGTTACCGAGTTGGGCTATTTTGAAAAAGGTCATGAGGCAATATTTTTTATTAGATGGTCGTAATATTTATGATTCGAAGGAATTGGAGAGTTTTGGTTTTACATATGAATGTATAGGTCGGTGATATGGATGATTTAGGACTGGTATCTATAATAACTCCTACATATAATTGTGCTCAATATATAGGGGAAACAATTGATACGGTTATTTCTCAAACATATATTAATTGGGAAATGATAATCGTAGATGATTGCTCTTCTGATGATACGGACAAAATAGTTTCTAAATATCAAAAGCGGGATTCTCGTATTAAGTATTATCGATTAGCAAATAATTCAGGGGCGGCGGTTGCTCGTACTGTAGCGATGCGTTTGGCTTCTGGAAAATATATCGCTTTTTTGGATAGTGATGATTTGTGGATGCCAAATAAGTTATTTGTCCAATTGGACTTCATGATAAAAAATGGATATGCTTTTACTTGCACATCTTATGAACAAATAAATGAGTCAGGAAAGACTCTGAATAGGATTGTTCGTGCGGTTAGTAGAGTTAATTATAACAGATTGCTTTTGGATTGTCCTGTTGGTAATTCTACAGTGATGTATGATGTGTCTAAAATGGGAAAATTTGAGGTCCCTAATATACGTAAGAGAAATGATGATGCTTTGTGGCTTAAAATGTTAAGAGTTGAACCGTATATTTGGGGTATTCCTAATGTCCTGCTGAAATATCGTATACGTCCTAACTCTATATCAGTTAATAAGTTCAGTTTAGTAAAATATCATTGGCATTTGTATCGCAAAATAGAGCAATTGAATTTATTACGTTCTGTTTTTCATGTGTTTTTTTGGTGCTTTTTAAAAATTTTCAGAATCAAGTAATATTAGGTATATGATGAAAAAGATACCTTTTTCGCCTCCCGATATGTCAGAGGCAGAGATCAATGAGGTTGCCGAGGCTCTTCGTTCCGGCTGGATTACCACGGGGCCTAAGACAAAAGAATTTGAGAGATTAATTGCCATGTGCTGCCAAACGGATCAAGCTGTATGCTTGAATTCGGCTACGGCTTGTATGGAGTTGATATTGCGTGTTTTGGGCGTTGGGCCAGGAGACGAGGTGATTACTTCCGCTTATACGTATACCGCTACCGCAAGTGTAACTTGTCATGTGGGGGCAAAGGTTGTCATGGTAGATACCGCTCCTGATTCGTTTGAGATGGATTATGATAAGTTGGCAGATGCGATCACGGAGAAGACAAAGGTGGTTCTGCCTGTTGATCTTGCCGGTGTGGTTTGTGATTATGATAAGATATTCGCTGCCGTAGAGAGCAAGAAACATTTGTTTTCGCCAGTGAATGATATCCAGAAGGCATACGGTCGGGTTATCGTACTTGCGGATGCCGCCCATGCTTTTGGTGCCAAATGGCATGGAAAGATGTGTGGTGAGATCGCTGATTTTACTTCGTTTTCCTTCCATGCCGTGAAAAATCTTACGACAGCAGAGGGAGGTGCGTTGACTTGGAGAAATCATGATGGGGTTGACAACGAGTCTCTTTATAAACAGTTTCAATTGCTTTCCCTTCATGGGCAGAACAAGGACGCACTAGCTAAGACGAGGTTGGGAGCATGGGAGTATGATATTGTCGCTCCGTATTATAAGTGTAATATGACGGATGTAATGGCGGGTATTGGTCTTGCGCAGTTGAAGCGTTATCCGGAAATGCTGTATCGTCGTCGTCAGATTATTGAGAGGTATAATGAAGGACTGAGGGGGTGCGATGTGCAGGTCTTGGATCATTTTGGTGATGACCATTCTTCGAGTGGGCATTTGTATCTAGTACGTTTGCTTGGTGAGGATGTGGAATATCGAAATGCTGTGATAGAGCGGATGGCTGAACGTGGAATCGCTTGTAACGTACATTATAAGCCTTTACCAATGATGACGGCCTATAAAAATTTAGGTTTTGATATCGTAGATTATCCGAATGCTTACAACCAATACCATAACGAGATTACTCTTCCTTTGCATACCAGTCTTACGAATGAGGACGTAGAGTATGTGATTTCTAATTTTGTTGATATTATTACCCAATAAAATAATCAATCGATTTGAAACGTTTTTTTGATGTTGTAGCCAGCGGGATAGGTCTTATCTTGCTAAGTCCTTTGTTTGTTATTCTGGCAATTTGGATTAAGTGTGATTCTACCGGACCTGTTTTTTATAGGCAAATTCGTGTAGGACGTAACAATCGAGATTTTCAGTTGCTTAAATTTCGAAGTATGCGTGTAGGTTCTGATAAGAAGGGACTTATTACCGTAGGAGGGCGTGATCCACGGATTACACGGTCTGGTTATTATATCCGTAAGTATAAATTGGATGAGTTTCCTCAATTGATCAATGTACTTAAAGGGGATATGAGTTTGGTAGGTCCTCGGCCCGAGGTGCGTAAGTATGTCGATATGTATACGACTGAACAAAGGCGTGTGTTGGCTGTCCGGCCGGGTATTACAGATTACGCATCTATAGTGTATATGGATGAAAATAGGTTACTTGGACAGTCTTCAAATCCCGACAAAACTTATGTTGAGGATATTATGCCGGCGAAAATTGAACTCAATATGAGATATATTAACCATCCTACATTGTTTGAGTACTTTAAGCTGATATTTCTTACGATTTTTAAAATAGCTAGATAAAAAAGATCGATTTTGTTTTTATGTGAAATGTTATCGGGAGAGTTGGTGTAATAGCCGGCTCTCCCGTTTTTTATTTCTATTGAACGCTTGCGCTTAAAAGGCGATCGCCACCTCCGCACCGATCTGGAAAGGCTTACCTAGTTGGATAAACGGATTCCCGAATGACTCGAAATAAAATGCAGAGTAATGGGTGTTCGTTATATTACGGCTCCATAGGTTTACGTTGACGATACCTTTGCGTACGCCTACCTTTGCGTTCACCGTTCCGTAGAATTTCTGGTAGATGTCGTTTCGCTCGGTCCAGAAGATCTTTCCGACACCGCTGAATTGGGCGGAGGCGGAGAATTGGTCTATCCATGCGTTACGGAACAGGCGGGTGTATTGCAGTCCTACGTTGAAGGTATGACGTGGGGTATATGGGATGAAGTTGTTCTTGAAATCCTCTTTCCCATTGTTGTAATCCCGGAACGTAGCATGGGTGAAACCGTAATTAACGTCGGCGGTTAGCCCATCGATGATGCGGGCACGCAAGGAGGCCTCTATACCGTAGCTTTTGGCTTTCCCGGCGTTGGTGAGGATACGGCCGTTGCCGCTGTTCACGAACTTGGTCAACTGCACGTCTTGAATGTCCATATAGAAACCTGTTAATTCTGCGCTTAGGCGTTGGAATAGCAACTCGCTACGGATACCGATCTCGTAGTTCCAGCTTTTCTCCGGTTTGTAGGAGGCTACTTCCTCGATGGGGGTAGGTTCTTTGACCTCGATCGGCATCATGTCCTTGAAAGCGCTCATCATATCGTATTGCATCTGGCTTTGCATCACGTCTGCCGACATTTGTACGTTGTAGCCCCCGGTCTTATAACCTTTCGCTACCGATACATAGGTGAACGTGTTTGACGAGCATTCGTACTTTAAAGAGACTTTCGGAAGTACTTGCCAGAAGTCTTGGGAGACACTGGCGTCCATCACGGTGGTTGGGATCGGGAAAAGTTTCTCGATGTCGATAACCGGTCCGTTTTCTACGAAGCCGAAACCCATTCTCATCTTAGCCTCGGAATTGTAATCCATCTTTTGCTTCTCGTAATCCAAGCGGATACCGGCGGTAATTGACAGACCTTCCGTGAACAAGTTGTTATAAGTGGATTGGTGATACAATGCAAGGCCGTAAGAAGGGGTGTCGAAAGAACCCGGAATATAAAGATGATCGTCCAGTATTTTTAGATAGGGCATCTTAGGGTGATCTTTCTTCAATTGATCGAATACGGGCTGGAGGACGGTCTTAATCCCATCTTCCTTGAAATCGACCGGGCCGTCTGTATGTAGATCATCGTAGAAACCGTAGAGTCCGAAGGACCATTGGTAATTATTCCTCGTGTTGCTCTTGATCGCCAATTCCTCGCTGAAAGCGTTTTGCTTTTGCTTTTGGTTGAGGGTAAAGATCGAGAGAGGGGAGAAGTCTTGATCCATCTTCATGTCATCCTTGAAATATTGATGACCGGTGATGCTGCTCAGTATCACGTGCTCATTCCGGTATTCGAGGGACAGGTTATTGGCGATGACCGTCCGTTTATAAGAGCTGGGATCGTTGATATTGATAGGATTTACATACTTGTGATCGGTATTTCCGGTTCCGATGAACATACCATATGGAAACGCTCCTTGATCCGTATAATCTACGGAAAGGGAGTAGGAGGCACGGAAGTTTGGATTGAAGCGACCTTCTAATTTGAATCGGCCGCCTACATTGTCTTCCTTATCGATCTTTTTCCCATCGTAGGCATTGGTGTAGAAGCCGTCGCTATGGTCATAGTAAGCGGCGGCGGTGAATCCGATGGTTTCGCTCAACTTAGCATAATGGGAGGCCTTGACTTTATATTGCCCGTAGCTTCCGGCCGATAGGGAGAGTTTCTTTCCTTGGTAATCGAACGGGGAGATGGTATAGATATTTACGATGCCCCCCATGGCGTTACGACCATACAAGGTTCCTTGCGGCCCTCGTAATACCTCGATGCGTTGGATATCGGTCAGCTCGAAATCGAAGGTGCTTTTATCCAGATAAGGCACGTTGTCTACATATAAACCCACGGATTGTCCGCTACTTCTGGCTCCGATACCGCGGATATAGATGGCCGAGGTTAGTTTTGCCCCATAATCCGGCATGTATAGGTTAGGGACGAAAGAACTTATATCCTTTAATGCGTCGATCTGCCTGCCGGAGATCATTTGTGGGGAAAGGATCGATACGGAACCGGGTAACGTGCGGAGATTATTTGTCTCCTTCGTGGATGAGGTCACGATTACCTCACCCATGTTATAGGTTTTTATCGTGTCGTTCTCGTTAGCCTTGATGTCCTCGGCGTATACATTTTGCAGCCCCAACGCACCTAGGGCGATGATACCTAAGTAGTGTCTCTTCATCGAATTTCTTTTGTTAGTATATTTTTTCAATCGCGAAGAAACGGTAAAGAAACAGGATGGTCAATCACTAGATGTAGTGATTTTGAAAGCTGGTTTGTTGGCTTCGCTATAGTTCGATATCGTCGCCGGAGATGATCCCGTTCATGATGGCGTAGAAGGTGAGGCCGGATACGGTCTTGATGCCCAGCTTGGCGGTGATGTTCTTACGATGGGTGAGGACGGTGTTCAAGCTGATGTTCAGCTTATCGGCGATCTCTTTATTCGTGATGCCTTTTACGATCAGTTGAAGTACGTCTACCTCACGGCTGGATAGGTCCTTGTTGTTTTCGGTTGTGGTGTTGCTGGAGCTGTCGCTCGTAAATAATTGTTGCAATTGCTCGATAATGGTCTCTTGGGAGGAACGTAACGTGATACGGTTCGTAGACGAGAGTGCCCCGTGTTCTTCGGTGCTGTCGATGAGGAGGGCGGTCTTGTTTCTTCTCGGGAGGAAGAAATCTGCGTTGAGCACAAGGGTATCAGAATCGGTGAAATAGTAATCGTAGGTGTCGCTTCCTGTGGAGGAAAGCATCTCGAAATTTGGAAAATAGCAAACCTCTACCGGGGGGAAGTAGTCGGTCAGCAAGCTTTGCAGCCCAATACTTCTTAGGGTATCAGACAGTATGATCGCTATTTGTTTGTTTCGATGCATTTCAGATCGTTAGATACATAATTTTTCCATGGCCGAGACCATGGGGGTAAGGATTCGATACCGGATCCGGTTGTGTTGTTTGATATCTTTCTCCAGACTACAGATGGAGAAGAGGACGGCATAACATAAATTCTCGTCGTAATCTCCCGAAAGATGCTTGACCATGATACTTTTTAAGTCGGCTAAAAGGGCCTCGATGGTATCTTCCGTACGTTGCTCGGAGGTGATTTGCAATCCATCGATCGTTCCCGCCGGTTCTTTTCCCAGCTTTTTACTTAACGACATGCAGTAGGGGAACCATATCTTATCATCTTTCTCAATGCGGGCGATGAGTTCTTCCTTGAACGAGGAGAAGAAGCGTCCTATCAATCCAAGAGTAGGATTGCCTGGCGTACTCATCGAGATAAAGGAACCTAGATGGCGTTCTATATTGGGAAGCTGATAACGTAAATAGTATTGGTTCGTCTTTGTCAGGTAATCAATGATCTGCGATGTATGGAAAGTTTGTAACTTCTTCTCCGGAAAATACTCCTCGTTGAGGAAGGTATTGATCACTGTCAATAAAAAGTCCGTATCCAGCGAATGTTCTTCACAGAGCGTCTTCACCGATTTGTCGCCAAGCCCGAGACGAATCCCAAACCGGTTGATTACGGGAATGAGTGAGGGGTGTTCTTCCACCACCTCACTCAATTGCATATTTGGGTATACTAAAGGCATCTTATCAAGCTTGTTCCCATTGTTCACGTAATAACTTGACGGCGGCGGGGACTACCACGTTACGGTCTCCCTGACATCCGCACTCGAAACTTACGTAGTTGTTATAACCAATCATTTTCAATCCCTTGAAGCCATTGATATAGTTATCGGCATCTCCATCCTCACCCGGCATGCTGCGACGTTTGCGGCTGGCCACGTGTACGTGTTGGAGATACTCTCCACCGGAGATAAAGGCTCCCATATCAGAGGTCTCTTCCCATGTCATATGCCAGAAGTCGCCCATGCAACGTACACCCGGATTATTGATATCCCGGCATAAAGAGGCGGCGTCGGCTACTTGACGTAGATAAAAACACTCTTTTCGGTTCAAAGGTTCAAAGATGACGCTAGTCCCATGCTGGGCGGCGAAAGTTCCCATCTCGTTGAATTGCTCGCAAAGGAAATCCCGTGTCTCCATCGTATGAGGCAAGGCGGGGACTTGACCATTAAAGGCAGGAACGATAATCACGCCCGTAGAACCTAATTCACCGGCTGCGGCGATGATCTCTTTCATCGTATCCATGCATTCCTTGCGGATGGCTGGATCGGTAGAAAGAATAAAGCCTTTGAAGCCGGCGCAAATGGCACTCACTTTGATATTACGTCCGTTTAAGGCCTGCTTGATCTCGTTTACCCGGCTGGCTAATCCTCCGCCACCCGGCTCAAAACCTACAACGCCCAACTTCTCCATAAAATCAAGTTTCTCGTTCAAACTTTCACCCGGGGCGATTCCCTCTTGGAAAGAAAGCTTTAATTCAAGGTCCTTGCCGGGCTTGTCGCTCCCTTTTTCTCCTTTGGCAGTGTTTGCCGACTTGGAAGAGCAGGAGGCCAAGGCCGTACTTCCTACCGCTAAAGCAGCGCCGGATAAGGAGGTTCTTAAAAAGTTTCTTCTATTTAATGTCATAAACAGTCTGGATTATTTCTTGTCGATTGGTTTACCCGGAACAGGAACGACGAAGCCGCTCATATCCATCTTTCCTAAGTTCAAATCTTTCGGAGTGTAATCCAATGCTGAGGCAGTCATGGCATCCCAAGTGGTCTCGGCACCCGTGTAAGCGGACTCACGACCCATGATTGCGGCCATATTGGAGATAGCAGTCTCAGAAGCTTGCTCGATTTGTTTACCACCACGGATGCAGTTGATCCAGTTTACATGCTCTAATGTATACGGGTCAGTTTGCTTGAAGTTCGCTTTTTCGGCCTCACTATCATATTTCCAGATAACGTTTCCTGCCAAATCCTTGATCTCCATCGTGTCACTGCTCCATGATCCCTTGGTTCCTTGGATGAATTCGCTTACATTATTTGCACAACCATCTATCTGGCGGCACATACTATGCATATGGATACCATTTTCCATTGTGAAATCAACGCTGAAGTTATCATATTGGTCGCCAGTGATACGACGGTGGCGAGAACCGAAACCTACAGCCTTGACTGGTTTCAATCCGCTGAACCAAGTGAATACATCTATATTATGTACGTGTTGCTCTACGATATGGTCGCCGGAAAGCCATTTCCAGTTTACCCAGTCTTTGATCATATATTCGCAATCGTTCCATCCCGGTTGACGATCCCGATACCAAAGCATATTCTGATTCCAGTAAACCGTACCGCCCGTGATCTCACCGATCAATCCTTCCATGATCTTCTTGTAAGACTCGACATAACTGCGTTGGTGATGGCGTTGAGTACCGGTTACGACACATAAGTTCTTTGCCGCAGCTTGTTTTGCGGTAGCCATAATGGTACGGTAACCAACCGGATCAACACAGATAGGTTTCTCTAAGAAGGAATGTTTGCCCTTTTCTGTGGCGTATTGGAAATGAACTGGACGGAATACGGGAGGAGTGGCGACGATCACTACATCTACACCGCTATCAATCACTTGTTTGTATGCATCCAAGCCGACGAAACGTTTATCAGCCGGTACATCAATTCCTTTCTCATCTTTTAATTTCTTTGCCAAATCATCGACACGTTCTTGGAACGTATCGCCTAAAGCCACGATCGTAACGCCGTTCGCAGCGTTCAAGAAGTTAAAAGCGGCTCCGGAACCACGTCCGCCACAACCGATTACACCAGCTTTTAGTTCTTTTCCATCAGTCGCCAGATCTGGTAATTCGGGCACGTAATAAGTACCGGGTTCTTTCAAAGGCTTTATTGCGTTCGCACTTTCACCTCCACCACAAGAAGTTAATACACCAACTGTACTACCTGTTCCAATTGCTCCAAGCGCACCCGCTAGGGCTGAACTTTTCAGAAATGATCTTCTGCTAATGCTGTTCTCTTTTTTCATGATATTATTTTTTAGACACTATTTATTAGGTTCACATACAACACGGAAACCGATTCCTCTGATATCGGAGTACCACCAGATACTCTTCGGTTGTTGCGGATCGGTTTTTAACCAAGCTTCATGTTTGGTATAATCACGGGAAGCGCAGCGAAGATCTGCCGCATCGGAGGTGTAATTACCGCCTCTCACTACCCACTCAGTACCTTCGGTAACCAATGGATCTGTGGCGCTACTTCCGCTTTTAGCGTAAGCTTCAGGATCATACTTGTCGGCACAATATTCCATTACATTACCCAACATATTCTTTAAACCAAAGGGATTGGCTTTTACTAAATCCGGTTCTTGCGTCTTGTTTTTGCTGTTCTTGCTATAAATCACATAAGAACCTATACTATCAGTCTTTGCGTCGAAAAATTTACGCCAGAAGCCTTGATCGGAGAAATCTTTTGGATTGCCCGTAAAGAAATAAGGCGTTTCCGTGCCGCCACGTGCCGCATATTCCCATTCCGCCTCGGTCGGTAAACGATAAGTCTTTCCTGTTTTCTTGGATAACCATTGGCAGAAAGTCTCGGCCGCATAATGAGTCATTGTAATAGCCGGGCGATCTCCACCACCCCAGCCTTGATCCGGAAAACCGAACGGAGGTGTAGGACCGGAGATGGCATCGACATTCGGATTACTGTTATTTGCGTATACGGTCTCTGGAGGGGTACGGCCCTCACTCATCGTATTCCCATAGAAAGCCCAGTATTGATCCCAAGTCACCTCGACCTCAGCCATGAAAAACGGACTGACAGTTACGTTGTGTACAGGCGACTCATCTGCTTTATGAAATGCCTCTTTTTCCTCACTACCCATTTTGAATGAACCTCCGGGGATAGCAATCATCTTGAATGAGACCATTGTTCCGGGAATTTGTTCTACATAGTCGGTGAAAGAGGTAACTGTAGTTGGTTCCTTAAAAAACAAACTGGTATCCGAAGATGCCCCGGATGTATTTTGTCCTGGTATACCAACCATCTTGGAGTGATTGTAGTTCGGATTGTAATGTCCTGCATCCAAATGGCAACTAATACATTGTAGATCTAGCTTTTTCTCATTCTCATCATAATATAAATGTGCCGTTACACCATCATCGGTAATTCCTTCGGGGAATAAGTTCTGATGGCACTCCTTACAAGATTCATTGGGGATATATTTAACGGCGTGTTCCAACTCGGACTTAGTTTCCCAATTGAAATCCGCGCTGTCTTTAGTCAAGTATGACCAAACATCTTTCATACCCAATTTAGCCTTTGCGCTATAATGTTTCCAAGTATTTGTTTGGGGTGGGAGGTGACAAGCTACGCAATGTGTCTTAACGCCACTTCCATTATTTACATGCTTGGAAAGTTTCCAACTGTTTTCTACGTGAGGATGCACGTGGCACATCATACAAGATTCATCTGTCGAGAAATATACAGATGTTTTATAAAGGGCGATCATAATCCCAGCTCCCAAAAATAATCCGAGGCACAGGATAAACGCCTTACTTTTGAAAAAATACTTTTTCCTCTCAGACGAGTATCGATTTGAAAATTTGTTAGTTGTCATCTGTTTCTATGGTATACGATTTACACTAAGTCTCAATTAGATTTAAAATCGGCAATAAAAGTAGTATATTCCTTTATATATTGAAAGAAAAAATAGTCTCTTTAACGAAAAATGTTGTCTTATTTACGCTTTTTTATCGCAATGGGAAGAGAAGGAGAATAATAAAAAAGCACCCAATCAGGGTGCCTTTAGCTCCATATTTAGCTGTTGAATAATCAGGGCGGTCTCTAATATCCCAGTCATTTTCTCCTCGCTGTCCGGCATGGAGGAAAAGTTCTCCCTGGCATTTGTCAGGATTCTGAGGGCCATTTCCCGGTCTTCGTTTGTGGCGTTGCCGGACTCGAACTTGTCTGCTAGTGCAGAAAATTCCTGGTTTGTGTCCACTGATAGGCTGAAAGCAGTTTCTGCCTGCCTCAAAAAGTGGCAAAGCAATTTGTAATCATGCATTTTTATCACTCCCTTATCCGCATATTACAGCACACGCCCTGATATGTCAATGGAGGAAGACCATGAGATTACGAAAACAGTATTTGACCAGAAACGACTGTTACAGGGCCGGGAGGACCATCCGGCCACAGGGGGTAATGGTACACTCGACTGGGGCTAATAACCCCTCTGTGGCCCGCTATGTACCCGGAGATGATGTAATTGGCCGGAATCAGTACGGGAATGATTGGGACAGGCCCGGACTGGAAAAGTGCGCCCACGCCTTTGTAGGCAGATTTGCCGACGGATTGGTGGGGACAGTGCAGACCCTTCCATGGAATCGCCGTGGCTGGCACTGTGGCCGAGGGAAGAACGGCAGTGCAAATGATACCCACATTTCCTTTGAGATCTGCGAGGACGGCCTGGAGGATGCCAGCTATTTTAAGGCGGTGTACCAGGAGGCCGTGGAGCTGACCGCCTCTCTCTGCAAAGAGTATAACCTGGACCCGTTGGCTGACGGAGTGGTAATCTGCCATCAGGAGGGCTACCGCAGAGGGATCGCCAGTAACCACGGTGATGTCCTTCACTGGTTCCCTAAATTCGGCAAGACCATGGATGATTTCCGGGCGGATGTAGCCCGGTGGATGGAAGGAGAGGATGAAACTGTGACATACGAGCAGTGGAAGGAGTACATGGACCGCTATCGGCGGGAGCTGGGCACACAGCCAGCCAGCCAGTGGGCTGTCCCCTATATCAACAAAGCCATTGACGCTGGTCGCATGGACGAAGTCAACGGAAGCATTGAGCGGCCCCAGGACTTTGTGACAAGGCAGGAGCTGGCAACAGTAGTATCGAATCTGTAAAAAGGACGTGAACCAATGAGCGCAAGAGTGAAGCTGCCTGACCCGCTGGATAAGCTCTTGCGCTCTCAACTGGAGGAGGCCATCCACGAGGCCGCACTCCACCGGGACGATGAACTGATCGCCAGACGATATCTTATTGACAAATGGTGTCAAATGGATATTGCGGCGGAGCTGGGATGGCGCAGGGCCACGGTGGGAGACCACCTTAAACATATTTTGGAACGGGTGAAAAATGTATCCGCCAAGCTCTACACAAACCGTACATAAAACGTACACAACCCCGACTGGGACCGTACCCAGCCGGGGAATTTTTATGCGACAATATAGACATGGAGGACGTGAGGATCAAGGGTTGGTACACGTCGCCGCCCTCCTCACGGACTCCTTATTTTTATACAAAGGACGTGTGATATATGACCCCGGTAGAGAGATTGATTGCCGCTGGCATCCGGCCCGATTGCGCCAGGGAAACCATTATGTGGTTTCGGGCACAGGGGGATGATTATGGTTTGGAAAAGTATCTGAATGAGGTAGAAGCAAGGAAGGGGGTGCCAGCCGATGGCCGGATTTCCTAATTATACATACCCCGCTTACGGCGGCTACAACCCTGTAACTCCGTTTGCGCCCGCTCCGCAGGTCTACCAACCTATGCAGCAGCCCGTTCCACAGCCTGTACAGTCCGCCCAGACAGTTGGGAGTACAAACACACAGCCCAACTTTTTCTGCCGTCCTGTTGCCTCCAAAGAGGAAGCATTGGGTGTCCCAGTGGACTTTATGGGTGCCCCCATGTTTTTCCCGGACCTTGCTCATAGTGTGGTCTACATGAAGCGGTTCAATACCAACAGTGGGTCGGCTGATGTGTTTGAATTTAAGCTCGACACGCCTAGAGAGAAACAGGAACAGGTACCCACTCAGGTAGCGGCCTTTGCCCCGCTGGATGAGTTTATAGACATGAAGGACACAGTACAAAATTTAAAGGACGAGGTTGATAGGTTGAAAAAACCTACTGGAAAGGCAGTGAAAAAGAATGATGCCTCCAATGATGAATAATCCAATGATGGCAATGCTCCAGATGGCACGGAACGGCGGAAATCCCATGCAAATGCTTCAACAGATGGCTGGACAGAATCCACAGGCCGCCCAAGCTATGCGGCTGATTCAGGGAAAGAATCCGCAGCAGCTCCGCCAGATTGCGGAAAACATGGCAAAAGAGCGGGGCGTGGATCTTGACCAAATGGCCAGACAGATGGGGCTCACATTGCCTAAGTAAATAAATCACTTTATCAGTTTTCGGGTCTTGATAAAAACCGCTCTTTGGAAACATCCGGGGAGCGTACGGCCCCGATGTAATAACTGACAAAGGAGTATATACAATGGATAACGATTTTGCGACTGGCTATGCGCTGGGCAGCGATTCCAACGGCGGAAACTGTAACAATGGCGGCTTTTGGGGCGGTGACGGCTGGTGGGCTATCATCATCTTCGCCATGATCTTTGGCTGGGGCCGAGGCGGTTTCGGCGGCTTCGGCGGTGGCGGTGCCAGCACTGATCCTGGTCTCCAGGGCCTTGCTACCCGTGCCGATGTAAACGAGGCCATTGCCTTCAACGGTGTGGAGCGCGGCATCTCTGCTATTCAGCAGGGCATCTGTGACAGCACCTATGCCCTAAACAACAGCATCACCAACGGCTTCAATAACACCAATGTTGCTCTGCTTCAGGGCTTCAACGGCATCCAGTCCCAGATGTGCAACATGGCCGCGCAGGCTCAGGATTGTTGCTGCCAGACCCAGCGGGCCATTGACGGTGTGAATTACAACATGGCCACCAACACCTGCGCCATTCAGAACACTATCCAGGGCAGCACCCGCGATATTTTGGAAAACAACAATTCCAACACCCGTGCCATCCTGGATTTCCTGACTCAGAGCAAGATTGATTCCCTCCAGGCTGAGAATCAGTCCCTCAAGCTGGCTGCGTCTCAGGCTAACCAGAACAGCTATCTGACTGCCACTCTGGACGCTCAGACCTCTGAACTGATCCGGCGCATCAATCCCATGCCCGTGCCTGCCTATCAGGTGCCCGCCCCTTATCCCTACTGCGGGGCCTATAACAGCGGCTGCGGCTGTGGCTGCTAAACTGGTCGATTTCGACCACTTTAAATTTCCGGCTCTGCCGTGACTATTTCGGGGCGGTGGGCAACAGTCTGCCGCCCCTGATTTTTGGAGGTAAAATATATGTCTTGCAAACCTGTATGTAAGCTCTGTGACCGGCTTGTGCTCTCACAGGCTGTCGTCTTTACTGGTGGGAATCTGGAGATCAACCTTCCGGCTGGGGCCTACAACAACGGAGAGAAGTATTGTATTGTTGTGGCCCAGGCAATCCCTGAAACTGCCACTATCAATGCTCCGGTATATATCACCATCGGGACCGGGACAACGCTCTACCCGCTGACCAAGCGTAGCTGTGCTCAGGTAACCGCATGTGGTATTCGTACCCGCACCCGCTACTCTGTCTGTGTGGTTACTACTCCCACCGGCGGCTCGTTCCGTATGCTGGGCGCTCCCTGCTGCTCCCCCAGCAACAACCTTTCCAGCATTGACGGTGGGACCGCCGCTGCCCCTGCGACATAAAGGAGGGATACAGTATGAAACGATCTACTAAAATGCTTCTGATGAACCAGGGGAAAGAAAAAGGCCGCCATTTCGGGTTTGAGTATGATGATTGGCGGGCTAAAGACCGCTATCCGTATCCTGACCGGGTAGAGGACCGCTTCCGCGACCGCACTGGCCGTGAGCACTACGACAATGGACGGTATGCCCCAATGTCCGCAATGATGGAACCGGAGGACAGAGGATATCGCAGATATTCAGACGGACGGTTTGCGCCCAGGTCTGATATGTATGGGCCTGATATGGGGCGCTATCTTCCCTACCATGACCAACCCATGGGCCATTTTGACGAGAACCAGCATTGGCCGATAAACGATAGATACGAGGGCCGTCCAATCGGGTTCAATCGTGACTGGGTACAAATGGGAAGTTCCGATGCGAGCGTGCCTCAGTATCGAGAGATGGACCACATTCCTGGCCATCGTGCTATGAGTGGATATTCTGACAGCAATTATTCCCCAAAGTTTGACCAGCAAATGGCCGATGAGTGGACCAGCCACATGGAGAATGAGGATGGAACAAATGGAGCCCATTGGACATTCGACCAGGCAAAACAGGTCATGGCACAACGGAGTCTAGGTTATGATCCCTACGAATTTTGGGCCGCACTCAATATGATCTATTCCGATTATGTTAAAGTGGCCAAGAAATTCGGAGTCGGGGATAAGATCGACTTCTATGTCGATATGGCGAAAGCATTCCTGGACGACAAGGACGCTGGTCCCGATAAACTGGCGAAGTATTATAAGTACATCGTAAGATAAAAAAGTCCGCCCTCAAAATTGGGGGCGGACTATTCTGTAAAGTAAAAATACTTTTCCACCACATTTTCCACCACTTAAAGGCACAAACAGGCACTAAAAAGATATTTTCTCTGCCTTTGAAGGAGAAAGAAAAATTCCCTGAAAGCACTGGAAATAAAGCACTTTCAGGGAATTTTAGCTTGGCAGCGGGAGAAGGATTCGAACCCTCACAAACAGAGTCAGAGTCAGTGCGCAAAAAAACTCAAAGTAGCTGTCGCTCTATGTATTCGAGCAACTGAAAAATTTCTTTCCACCATCTTTCCCACCACTCCCGTCTAAAAGTGCAATATTTTGGTGCAAAATCAAGTTGTCCCGGTGAGTATAAATATTAGCTGTTATAGATATGTCAGAATGCCCCATAAGCTCTTTCGCTACATTGATAGGAACACCAGCTTTTTGCAGGTCTGTACAGAATGTATGCCGTAAACAATATGGTGTAAGATCGTCAGATAATTTGCTTTCTATGATCTGATTCCGATAGACTTTGGCTCCCATGTAGATATCCAACTCCCGGCAGAATGAGCGCCAACGGCGATACATAGTATCGTCATCCATACGGCCACCCTTTGCGTTAGGAAATACTGGAGCAAACAGGTCCCCTCTAGCCTCCAAGAGTTTTGGAAGGAGTTTGGAGTGTATTGGGATGTCACGCACTCCAGATGCAGTTTTTGGCCCCTTGATGGCCATAGAGCCGCTTTCTTTTGCTGTGTGTACATGTATCTCGTTGCGTTTAAAATCAACATCAGACCAAGTAAGAGCGGCTGTTTCTCCCGGTCTCATACCTGTGTATAGCAAAGTTAGTATCCAAAGGCCAGAGGAATGATATTCTGATACAGCCAAGATAGCAGCTCTTTCTTCCTCTGTAACGGATCGGCGTTTTCCCTCTTTGACGTGTGGCAGCTCTAACAGTTCCGCTGGATCATATGGAATGAGCCTAGACTGTCTGGCTCTTTTGAACATTTCCTGGAGAACCATACGAATTTTTTTGACATGAGAAGCGGACTTTCCGGCCTGTCCATTTAATATACGTTGAAGGTGTACGTCCTTAACTTCTCTTAGCTTCATATATCCGATGGCTGGCTTTATATAACCGTTAAATTTTTCATCATACATGCTAAGGCTCTTTGAGGTAAGACCTTTTGGGTCCTTGTAGGTCCTTTTCCATTCTATGTACCACGCACTTACAGTCATAGATCCGCCTACGACTTCTTCACCACGCTTGGCGGCGGCGATTTTCTCGGCCAGCTTTGTCATGGCCTCTAATTCAGTTTTCCCAGTAGCCTCGTACTTCTTTCCGTTGTACCTGGCTGTTTTTCGAATCTTTAGACATTGACTTTTTCCCTCCGTTCTAATAAAATGGAGGGGCAGAGCGCCGATCAAAGCTTCTGCCCCTTTTCCCTGTTCCGGTGTTGGTAGCGCCGGGGCGGGGATTTTTTATTTGTCCAACTCTTTTATATCTTTTGCCGTGTGCTTAGAAATTGCAGATTTTCCGGTTTTCTCCTCTAACTCTTTACGGGCATTTCGAGCAATAGCGCCACCTTGTTGCACAACCTTTTTACTGGGCTCAAGCCCTTTTGGACTAGTGGCTCTGGAAATTTCGGTAGTGGATACTTCGGCAAGCATATTTAGAACCAGCTCTGTATTTGTCATATTGTCCCGAAGGCTTTCCTTTTTTAAACCCTTGTATGCCTTATATTCCCCTGTGGTCATTCCGGCCCATGCTTTTGTTAATTCATTGGTAAGGATTGCATACTCCAAATCTTTGATACCGGCCCTGTCCCATTCATCTGTAAGCTCTTTGCGAAATTCAATAGATTTAAGACGCTGTGAGATCCATTTATCGGAGTAACCTTTTTTCTTGTAAGTATAAAGTGCTCTTTGGATTGCCAATTCAGGATCAGCAGTTTCATCCAACCGCTGGCTTCCGACCATAGCGAGCCATTGCTTAAAGGGTTCAGCTTTCGGAGATGGAATGGATTGTATGATCCTCAGCAGTTGCGTTGTATCAGCAACATCGGTTAGGCGCATTTTCCCGTCTGCCGCCGGAAGTTTCAACTGGTGACAATTTGTCACCACTTCGCTCCCTTCTTCTTTTAGACGCTGTTTTAGTTTATTCCAATATTTTCGTCCTGTCGTATAATCTGGACTATCTGTCAATATACCAACAGCATCAACAATCGAAAAATACCATTCCTCTTTTTCGGCATCCCATGCTGTTCTAATTTCTTTACTTTCAAATAACTTGATTGCTGTCTTTTTATCTCCCATGCAATTATCCTTTCTGGGTTTCAATACCGCACACTTCTGGCGGGGATTTTTATTGTGCCTTTTTCAGTTCTGCAATCTCCTGATTTATGCTCCGAATAGCGAGCTTCAAGACGGAAACTTCACTGCGTAGCTCTTCTAATTCACTCTTCGGCGCTAATTTGTCCAGCATGATTTTTTGATTTTCCGCCAGTAGATTGAATTTCGGAGTGACTTCTGTATCCAGAAGAATTTTCATGCGCTGGGTGCTTTCGTCCAAGATTTCCTGTTTCTGCTGGGCCAGCCTTTGGTCCATCAGTTCCGCCATCCGTTTTTCGGATTCACCAATTCTGGAATCCATCAACTGTGCGATAGCTTGCAGATCTTTTTCTTCTAACATAATAGTTCTCCTCTCTATTTACCATCCGAATTACTCTAACCCAAATTGTGCCTTTGAGGTTACTTTTCCACCTTGGAATGTAACATTTGCGTTTGCACCGAGGCTTCCCTCTCCGTCCCATGTATACATCGCAGTATAGTATTCATCGCCTAGTCCTAGATCAACCTCAGATAAGACTTCTCCTCTGGAACCAACAATATCAAAGACCTCTTGATAAGTCATTCCAGTTTTGATTGCGTTAAATTCTTCAAGCGAAATGGTCCCTGGATTATCAACAGGAA
>OOBV01000240.1_pt1 | contig 56834 bp, 50 predicted proteins | sample 1671731 | NCBI WGS metagenome assembly OOBV01 (sample SAMN06348186, study PRJEB24527) | human gut metagenome | biome: human gut; feature: ankylosing spondylitis patient; material: feces | host: Homo sapiens | place: China | collected 2015-10
ATCGAGACATGTGTATCGCATGCTCCGGGAGTTCGTGGATTTTGCCAATGTATTTAACTAACTTTCCAGTTACATGCATGACTGTTTTGCATATACATATAGCTTGTGTTACAATAAACAGAAAAGCAGGAATTGGGGAGAGAATTGTATGAAAGCACAGGGATTATTGTTTCAAGTGCAAGATAAAGGTTACCGTGATTTTCAGAGCAAGCTGATCCCGACGATCCCGGCGGAGACGATTATTGGCGTCCGCACGCCGGCTATACGGAAGCTAGCAAAAGAATATGCCAAGGATCCGGAGAGTGCAGCGTTTTTGATGCAACTGCCGCATACTTATTACGATGAGAATATTCTGCATGCCTTGCTGGTGGCGGAGATAAAAGATTACGACACCTGTGTAAAAGAGGTGGAACGTTTCCTGCCCCATGTGGATAACTGGGCAGTGTGTGATATTTTTTCTCCGAAGGTGTTTAAGAAAAACAGAGACAGATTAATCAAAAAAATAAAAGAATGGACAGCTTCGGACCACCCCTACACCTGCCGCTTTGGAATGGAAATGCTGATGACGCATTTCTTGGATGAGGATTTCCGGGTGGAATATCTGGAGATCCCGGCAGAGGTGCATTCCGAAGAATATTATGTGAACATGATGATTGCCTGGTTCTATGCCACGGCACTGGCAAAACAGTGGGATGCTGCCGTCAGCTATATCGAAGAGAAGCGCCTGAATCCATGGACACATAATAAGACCATACAAAAAGCACGGGAAAGCTACCGGATCACACCGGAGCAGAAGGAATATTTGAAGACACTGAAGGTGTAAACGGAGGATAGGACAGCATGAATGATAACATGGAATTTCGCAAGGCAAAACGAGAAGAAGCGGAAGAAATTCTGCAATTATACCAGTCACTGATCGGAACCGAATATTGTGTCTGGACAGAAAATTACCCAACGGAACGGGAAGTGGAATTTGACCTGTCCAGGGATGCACTGTTCTGTCTGCGGGAGAAGCCCTCGGGACGCTTGATGGGCACAATCTCCATAGACGATGACCCGGAAGTGGAGGCACTGTCCTGTTGGTCAGAGGACCTTACCCCGGTGGCAGAACTGTCCAGACTGGGAGTGGCAGCAGAATATCAGAATCACGGTATTGCCAGGATCCTGTTGCGGGAAGCTATGGCGGAATTGAAATCACAGGGTTATAAGGCGGCACACATATTAGTGGCAAAGGACAACGTGAAAGCCCTGCGTTCTTATGAAAAATTGCATTTTACCACAGCAGGGGAATGTGAGCTTTTCGGACATTCCTACTGGTGTTATGAGAAAGAATTATAGAAGTGATCACTATGCAAATCAATGAAACAGAGAGGAAAGACGATATATGGTAACGATCGATCTAATCACAGGCTTCCTGGGATCCGGAAAGACTACTTTTCTGAAAAAATATGCGGAATATCTGATGGATCAGGGACTGCATATCGGTATTCTGGAAAATGATTTCGGTGCCATCAACGTGGATATGCTGATGCTCCATGAACTGCGGGGAGACCAGTGTGAACTGGAAATGATCGCCGGAGGATGTGATGCGGAGAGCCACAGAAGACGTTTCCGCACGAAGCTGATTTCCATGCGGATGTGCGGTTACGACAGAGTACTGGTGGAGCCGTCTGGAATCTACGATGTAGATGAATTTTTTGATGTGCTGCGGGAGGATCCTCTGGATCAGTGGTATGAGATCGGCAATGTCATCGCCATACTGGATGCGAGACTGGAGAAAAATCTTTCACAGCAGGCAGACTATCTGCTGGCATCGGAGGCTGCCAATGCCGGAAAAGTGATTCTGAGCCATGCGGATGCAGCCACCAGGGAACAGTGTGAGGACACGGTGGCACATCTCAACCGGGCACTGGAACAGATCCGCTGCGACCGGAGAATCGACCCTGAGAAAGATATCTTACAGAAAAATCTCACGGATCTGACAAAAGAAGATTTAGAGGAAGTATCCAAATGCGGTTATCGTCTGGAAAGTTACCGTAAGATGGATTTAGAGAATGAGCAGAGTTTCGACTCTTTATTTTTCATGGAAGAGAAGATTACCTCGGAGGCTCTGGAACGGGCAGTACCCAGACTGTTTGTCGAAAAGTCCTGCGGAGAAGTATTCCGGATCAAGGGTTTCGTGAAAAACGGAGCAGGACAATGGATGGAATTGAATGCTACACAGGACAGTCATACGATGCAGTCTGTCGCAGTGGGGCAGGAGGTGCTGATCGTCATCGGAGAGTATTTACAGGAAGATAAAATCAGAGAGATTCTGAAGGAGGAAGAGACATGTCAATCTTAAGCCAGTTAAACAGTGTACCGATGTACCTGATCTGTGGAGGTATCATTGCTTTTGTGGCGGTGGTCTGTGTGATTTTTCTGGTGAGGGCTTACTGCGCCGGGCAGGCACTCGGTATGGATACCACGAAAATGAAGCGTACAATTATCTCCAGTGCGACCTTTTCCCTGTTGCCCAGTGTGGGGATTCTGTTAGGTGTCATCGCCCTGTCGGGAAGTCTGGGAACGCCCTGGCCGTGGCTTCGATTATCCGTGATCGGTGCCCTGCATTATGAGACCCAGGTGGCACAGGCAGCAGCGGAGCAGGTGGGAATGGATACATTGTCTGCTGCGGAAATGACACCGCAGGCATTTTCCACGATTGCACTGCTCATGAGTATCTGCATTATCTGGGGAATGACATTGTCCATTTTCCTGAATAAAAAATATACACAGAAGCTGACCTCGAATAAAAAATCCGGCAAGCCGGGCTTCGGAGATATGGCAATGACTGCCATGTTCATCGGACTGGTCAGCACCTACATCGGAAGATATCTCGGCGGTTTTGTATCGGAGAACGGATTGTTTACGTTTCACGGAGATTACATTCCGTTAGTGGTAATGGCGGTATCGGCACTGGTGATGGCAGGATTTGTATACCTCATTGAGAAAAAAGGAAAAGCCTGGGTGGACAGCTTTTCCATTGCCGGAAGCATGATCATCGGCATGACAGCAGCCGTACTGGTGGGATTGCTGTAAAGGCTGACGTGACAACCTTAAAATTTGATTCGCAATTCCTCCAACGGAAGGAATCGTCTGCGGAATGGAGCTTAATATGAAAACGGATAGCATGACAATAGATAATAAGGAACTGAATAATGTAGAAGCAACAAAGGAGCAGACCGGGCAGACTTCGGATACCTGGCAGATCTATACGAAGAAAACACATATCATCGGACGGACAGTCAGCATTGTCACATTAGTAATGTTAGTGGGAGCACCGTTTCTCATCGGTAAGCTTTTAGGTGCGTATCCGGATCTGGGGGCTGTCGGCAAGGGGTTTCTCTCTGTGGGAATCGTATGGCTGGTCAGCAGCATCGCGGAGTTTTTGATCTATACGCCGATGCTGGGAGCCGGTGGTGGATATCTGGCCTTTATCACCGGTAATCTGATCAATATGAAGATTCCCTGTGCCGTCAATGCCAGAGATATGGTGGGAGCCAAGACAGGAACCCCGGAGAATGAGATCATTTCCACAATCTCTATTGCTACCTCTTCTCTGGTGACGATCCTGGTACTGGCACTGGGAGTATTGCTGATGGTGCCCCTGCAGCCCGTTTTGCAGAGTGAGGTGTTGCAGCCGGCCTTTGAAAATGTGGTTCCGGCGCTGTTCGGAGCCATGGCTTATAAATATTACCGGAAAAATATGAAGATCGCTGCATTGCCGCTGATCCTTATGAGTCTGCTGTTTATTCTGGTGCCGTCCCTGATCGGATCTACCAGCTTTATGATCGTTCCTTCCGGCGCTATTGCCATCGGTGTGGCATATCTGCTGTTCCGGAAAAAGAATACACAGAATCCGGAACAGACAAAAGCTGACCCCAATAGTGTAAATACCGGGGATGAATAGTCAGAAGGCTATACGAACAGAAAACAGATGAATGGAAAAAGGGCCAAACCTGTCAGGTTATGTGAGTAATAGAAGGAAGCGCCCGGAAAAGAGGAAATATGAAATATATAGGTTTCATTTTACTGGCAGTGATCATTGCAATTATATTGTTGTTACTGATCGCGGTGATCCGTACCTTACTGATGCCTGGGAAGACTTCTTCCTACGTGGCAGAGGAACCGGAGGAGGAATCCCTGGCACTGGCACAGAAACTTTCCAAAATGATCCAGTATGATACCACCTCCCATGCCAATGTGGCAGAGGTGGAGAAGTTCCTGGGGTTCCACAAAGTGTTGGAGGAATTGTTTCCTTTGGTACATGAGAAACTGGAAAAGACAGAGATTGACGGCAACCTGTTATTTTACTGGAAGGGAAAAAGCTCTGAGAAGCCGATCCTGCTCATGAGCCATCAGGACGTAGTGCCGGCGGAGGGTGAGTGGACCCATGCACCTTTTTCCGGAGATATTGCGGAAGGAAAGGTATGGGGGCGAGGCGCGTCCGATACCAAATGCTCTGTGATGGCATTTTTCCAGGCAGTGGAAGAATTGTTGGCAGAGGGCTTCGTACCACCCACTGATGTCTATCTGGCAAGTTCCTGTACGGAAGAGTGGGGTGGGGACGGTGCACCGAAGATCGTAGCGGAGCTGCAGCGCAGGGGGATTGAACTGTTCCTGGTATGTGATGAGGGCGGTGGTATCATCACGGAGCCCATCGGTGGAATCCACGGTAATTTTGCCATGGTGGGAGTATTTGAAAAAGGCAAGGCGGATGTGAAATTTACCGCAAGGAGCAACGGCGGCCATGCCAGCACACCGGTAAAGGGAACCCCTATCGCCAGATTGTCGGCATTCGTCAATGAAGTGGAGACGCATTCACCGTTCCGGAAAAAGATGCTGCCGGAGGTATCCGCCATGTTCACAGCACTGGCGCCTTATGCCGGGTTTGGAATGAAACTGGTATTTGGAAATCTGTGGCTGTTTGGCCCCTTATTAAAAGCGGTGATGCCATCACTCAGTGCACAGGCAGGAGCGATGTTAAAGACCACGATAGCGTTTACGGTACAGAAGGGATCCGATGCCTATAATGTGCTGCCCCAGGAGGCTTATGTGGGTGCCAACATGCGTTTTATTCCCCATCAGGGAGAGAAAGAGAGCCTGGAGATCATCAAAAAAGTGGCAGACAAATACGGTCTGGAGACCGAAGTGCTGCATGCCAATGATTATACGCCGCCTGTGGATATTCACGGAGAAGCATTCCATCTGGTGGAGCAGACCATCGCAGATACTTTCCCGGGACTGCCTTCCAGCCCTTATGTTATGACAGGCGCGACAGATGCACAGTTCTATCAGCCTATCTGTAAGAGCTGTATCCGTTTTGCACCGGTGATCTATGGACCGGAGCAGATGAAGGGAATGCATGGATTGAACGAAAATATTGAGTATAATTGTCTGCCCGGAGCTGTCAGATTCTATAAGAACCTGATCCGCGCGGAGAAATAAGGAGCGACACTTATGAACACCATGACTACATATTCTGGCAGAAAGTTTGATCCCATGCAGATGACACCGGGGGATGTATATATTGAGGATATCGCTCATGCGCTGAGCTTACTGTGTCGGGGCGGTGGACAGCTGACCTATTTTTATTCGGTGGGACAGCATTCTCTCAACTGTGCTGCGGAAGCGAAAGCCAGAGGGTGGTCGGAGAGGCAGCAGCTCGCCTGTCTGCTTCATGATGCCAGTGAGGGATATATTTCTGATATTATTCGCCCGGTGAAGATATACCTGTCCAATTATCTGGAAATTGAAAGTAAGATTATGGGAACGATCCTCACGCATTTCGGACTGGATGACCTGACGGAAGAAGAGAGCTGTCGTTGGAAGCAGATTGATGATGAGATCCTGGAACTGGAACTGAAGACGCTGCTTCACGGAGAAGAGAACCGAGAGGTACCGAAGTTATTGTCGGTACCGGATCTGGCGGAGCATACACCGGGAGAGATCGAGATCCGGTTCTTGCAGGAGGCAGAACGGCTGGGGGTGTACGGAAGTGATCGTTGACAAGAAGCCAAAGCACAGTTCAGTCACAGTGATGTGTGTCCTGGCATATCTGGATCGTTATGTCTATCCGGTACTGATTCTGCTGGCTGGACTGCTGGCGGAACTGTTCCGGGATAGAAATACCATGCTGTGCGTTCTGGCACTGGGTATATTGCTGGATGGCATCTATAATCTGGTGGGCTACCTGTGCCGTTGGAAACATATTTACCTCTGCTATCAGAGCATGAGCCATACGAAAATGACCCCCACACGTATCGAGTGGGAGCGGCTGGCAAAAAAAGATGCTTACGGTGTGCCGGCTACGCTGATTATTGGCGGAATCGTGGGGATATTGGTGAGTATTTTTCTCAAGTAGTGGGAATAAATACTGAATATGTGAAAAAAGTTGTGGAAAAGTCTGACAAGTGTGCTATAATAAATGTAAGTGCTTACATGGACTTGTATCATAAATAGAAATCAATGACATATGTTCCGGAAGGCATGGTATATTTTAGAATAGCAGATCGTCAGATTGGAAAGGGAGGTTATTTATGGGATTTTTAACAGGAAAGACAGCAATCATCACCGGTGGAGGAAGAGCGGTATTGAGTAACGGAGAGTGCGGATCCATTGGTTACGGTATTGCAACCGCTTATGCAAAGGAAGGTGCCAATCTGGTGCTGACCGGACGTAATGTTCAGAAGCTGACCGACGCGAAGGAAGAACTGGAGAAAAAGTATGGGATCAAAGTACTTCCTGTGCAGGCGGATGTCAGCGCCGGTTCGGACAATGAAGCGATCGTACAGAATGTGGTGAAGCAGGCCATTGATACTTTTGGCAGAATTGATGTACTGATCAACAATGCGCAGGCTTCCGCTTCTGGCGTAACCATCGCAGATCATACCACCGAGCAGTTTGATCTGGCGGTATATTCCGGTCTGTATGCAGCATTCTACTATATGAAGGCTTGCTATCCTTATCTGAAGGAGACCAAGGGTTCTGTTATTAACTTTGCCTCCGGAGCAGGTCTCTTCGGTAATTTCGGACAGTGCGCTTATGCGGCAGCCAAGGAAGGTATCCGCGGACTGACCAGAGTCGCAGCTACCGAGTGGGGTCCCGATGGCATCAATGTCAACGTTGTATGTCCTCTGGCATGGACCGCACAGCTGGAGAAATTCGAGCAGGCATATCCCGATGCTTTCAAGGCAAATGTCAAGATGCCTCCTATGGGACATTACGGCGACGTGGAGAAGGAGATCGGCCGCGTCTGCGTACAGTTGGCTTCTCCCGACTTCAAGTATATGAGCGGTGAGACCCTGACACTGGAAGGCGCTATGGGACAGAGACCGTAAGTGGTGAGAAAATAATTTTTAAAACTAAGGCTTGAAAGAAAGAAAGAAAGATATTATAATCAAGACATAAAGAGAAGCAACCGCCCACAAGTGGTTAGCCTCCCGGTAATTGTTTAGTAAACCTACCTGTACTGGCCAAGTGACAAGGTAGGTTTATTTATTTTCGCTTGTTTATCCTACTGTCTATGTAGGCAAGCAGCGCAATGAGAAATGTACCACCTAAAAATAACAGGTTTAATACTTCATACATATTCATTAGCACCACCTCCCTTCTCATTAAAAGCTATAAGCCGGGAGGCTATCACCTTGTAACACGGTTGCTTCTCAAGAAGTGTATCATGCGTGTGAAGGCGTTTCAATTCTAATATTTCGTATATAATTCCACAACAAAAAAGTGCACAATACCATATTTAGTAGTCAGAGGAATAAAAAGAAAATTATACGGACTATATGTAGCAAAAAAAGAGCTTTGCCTCGTAACAGGCTGAAAAGTTTTTTCTAAAGTAGGAATTTGATTTTGGTATTTATCCCCGGGACATTTCCATGTGCTCTTCCGTCTAATAGTCATAAGACGTATACTTATGAGGAAGAAAGGACGAGGCATATGGGAGAGGTAGAACAACTAGTGCGCAGGTCGAAGAAGCGGAATCCGGATGCTTTCACGGAGCTGATGCAGCTTCATGAACGGGATATGTACCGTACGGCCAGTGCAATCCTGTCGCAGGATGCGGATATTGCGGACGCCATGCAGGAGACGATTCTCACCTGTTGGGAGAAAATAGACACGTTGCAGAAAAATCGGTATTTCAAGACCTGGATGATCCGTATTCTGATCAATAAATGCAAGGATATTCTGCGCCTGGGGAGGCGGATGGTCTGCGTGGAGGAATTGCCAGAGCAGGAAACGGGGAGTACAGTAGAGGCGGAGGCCAATCTGGAATGGAAGGAAGCCCTGCGGGGACTGGATGAAAAATATCGTCTGATCGTGGTGCTGTTCTATGCGGACGGACTGCGGACAGCAGAGATTGGAAAGCTGTTGCAGCTGCCGGACAGTACGGTACGCACAAGGCTTGCCAGAGGACGGGAGCAGTTGGCAAAGTATTATGCGGAGACAGAGGAAGGAGGCGGAAGAAAATGAGACGAATACAGGAAATAGAAATAGAACTTCCACAGATCGTGTTGGAGCGGGCAGATGCAGCCTATGCACAGATCAGACAACAGGCGTCGCAGGAGAGTCCTGCGGGCAGGAGAGTCAGAAGCTTTCCCCGGGCAGCAGGCATCCTGTTGGCGGTAGTAATACTTTCCGCCACAGCTGTCTCGGCCGCTGCCGTCGGAATCGTTGGTTACCGTAGGTACATGGCGGAACGCATGACAGACATTGGTACCGAGGAGTTGGGGCATTTGGAGATGGTAGCGGAGCAGGGCAATGTCACAGCAGAATTCAGTAGAGAGTTGACAGCGAGAGAACGGACCATTTATGAGCAGCTGACAAGAGAATACGAAGCGGACGGCAAATATCCGGCGGGACAGATCCGGGAACTAGCCGAAGACGAGAACTATTCCGGCACTGGTGTGGCAGTCCGAAGTACTCCCGGAGAAGAATACGGTTGTCTGATCTATCTGCCGGATACTGTGCTCACAGAGGAAGAGTGGCTGGAGATTATAGAGTATCTGCATAAACTGGACTACAGCCTTCGGGAAAAACTATGGCAGCAGAAGTATTCCGAGGTTTCCTATTTTGACAGATATGAACAGATGACGGATGCGGAGATTGATGAATTATATGCCTTACTGGCTTCTGCACCAGTAGATGTATGGGGAACAGACAGTCGTAACCTGACAGCAGAGGAACAGAGCCGCTATGAGCAATGGACGGAAAAGTATGAAGTGGAAAATGCCTATACAGAGTCACCCATTAAGGTCATAACTGATCCGGAAGAATACGATGGACAGGAGCTTGCCTATTGCATCAGTGATGCGATGTTCTATGAGCCGGAGCGTGAGCTGACGGATGAGGAACTGCTGCAGCTGATCGATCTGGAGCACAAAAACCAATATATCTTTGAAAGGATCGGCCGGGAGATCGAGTGCGGAAAACGGGCAGGATGGCCACAGACATATCATTTGCAATAGAAAAGATACTTGACAATAGAGACCACATGTTGTAGTCTGTAGTTAGACCACAACATGTGGTCTCTATACTTTTGCAAAAGTAAACGTGAAATATCAAAATTGATGTCATCAGGAAAACAGTAGTAGGAGGAAACAACATGGCAGAGATTCAGTTAGGTGTGGTCGAGGCGCGGTATGCGGATATCATCTGGGAGCACGAACCGGTGTCTTCTTCGGAGCTGGTGAAGCTGACGGAGGAAGCATTTCACTGGAAGCGCACCACGGCGCATAATGTGCTGCGCAGACTGTGCGATAAGGGGCTGTTTCGCAATGACAACGGAACGGTGACTTCCCTGATCTCCAGGGATGAGTTCTATGCGATGCAGAGCAGACAGTTTGTGGAAGACACCTTTGAGGGGTCATTGCCTGCGTTCCTTGCCGCATTTACGAAAGATCGTGCGCTGACCGCGGAAGAAGCTGCGAAGATCCGTAAGATGATCGATGAGGCAGAAGGGGGAAAAGGATGAGCCGCATATTTTCAGATGTATTACAGATGAGTATTGTCGCGGCATGGATGATCCCTATCGTAATGGTGTTCAGACTTTTGCTGAAACGGGCACCGAAGTGGGTGAATCTTGTGCTGTGGGGGCTTGTGGGACTGCGGCTGGTGTGCCCTTTTGTGCCGGAGAGCCGGTTCAGTCTGATGCCGAAGCTGCCGATATTGTCGGGCTATTTGTACGGAAATATGATAGGCAATTCGGCAGGAAATGCGTTCCGGGCTGATACGCTGCAAAGCGGGACTAATTTTTCCAACAATATTTCCCAGACAGCTTTAGACGGCAGCATGGGCGCAGCCGGATCCGGCATGGGCGGAGTGTTCGGAATTACCGGAAGTGGAATGGGAGCATTTGGAATAGGAGTGTGGAGGATACCGGAACGGCTATTATCTGCATTCACCATTCTCTGGCTGGCAGGTGTGATCCTTTTTACAGGTTATGCGGTATACAGTTACGTCAGGGTGCGGAGGCAGGTAGCGGAAGCTATGTGGCTGAGGGAGAACCTGTGGATCTGTGATGAGGTAAAATCTCCTTTTATCCTGGGACTGCATAAGCCGAAGATCTATCTGTCCTCCAGCATGGACGAAGCGCAGTACCCTTACGTCATTGCTCATGAGCAGGCGCATCTGAAACGGGGCGACCAGTGGTGGAAGCCGCTCGGATTTCTGATCTTAGCGATTCACTGGTTCAACCCTTTTGTCTGGGCAGCGTACATCCTGTTCTGCAGCGATCTGGAACTGGCATGCGATGAGAGCGCGGTGAAGAAGCTGAATCCTCAGGAGCGAAAAGACTATTCCTATGCACTGCTTTCCTGTAGTATGCAAAGGCGGCTGGTGACGGTATGCCCGTTGGCCTTTGGGGAAGCAGGGGTGAAAAAGAGAGTGAAAGAGATATTGAATTATAAGAAGCCGACCTTTTGGGTGGTGCTTGCCGCTGTGGTGGTCTGTGTGATCGTAGCGGTATGTTTTCTGACGAATCCAAAGCAGGGGACGACAACCACAATCCTGCTGACGAATGAGGCCGGAAAGAGCGAAAACGGTGTGGATGCCGGGAATGTCGCAAGCGCAGACGAAGTCAATGCACAACAGGAGACGGACGCCGCATTGCAGGAGGCACTGGATAAACAGAGAGAACAGGCAGAGGCGGTGAAGGAAGCAAGTGCGGCAGAGCAGGAGAAACAGGCAGCGGAAAATTCTGCCGACTGGATTCCAATGCAGAATGGTAATACTACGACATGGATGAATATGCAGGACGGTGCAACCGCCGGTTTTGTAACGGGAAAGGAAGATGCAGCGTATGCGCAGGTAAAGCTTGGTGATACGACTCTGTTGTTATTGTCGGATGGGATTTATCAGGACGGAGAGCATACCTATGCCATGTACTGTGATGTCTACGGCGTCGGAGAGGATGGAACACCGGTGCAGATCGGCGAGCTCCTAAGTGAGGGAACCGCATATCCGATCTGCGTCGGAATGTCTGGGTTCTACGTGACCTCCGGACACAGCATCGAAGTGTACAACCTTGATACCGCGACCGGACAGCTGGTACTGACCGGTTCCAATACAGAAAACTTTGACGAGAACGGCAATGAAACCTATTATCGTCTGGACAGCCGGGGACAGAGTGTGGAAAGTACTGAGGAGGAGTATCTGCAGGCATGGGATGCGTATGGAAAAGATGCGCAGCCGATAGAATTCACAACACCATAACAAAAAACTTATACACTTCTCAAAAACAAAATAAAATCATATACACTAAAAAGAATCCGAATGATCCTTCATCCGGATTCTTTTTATGGTTCTGTAAAAAAGTACCAAAAAATCATAATAAAAATCATCAAAATCAATGAACAAATATATTTTTTATGACAAAAACAGATACACAACTTCTTTTGACGAAATATTCGGAAAATGATAGATTGCATATTGTATAGAGTGTATAATTTTCTTTGGATATACACATAGATGCAAACGTTGAAAAGGAGATGCACCCTATGAAATCAAACAAAGAAAAGGTATATGACTTTATCAGACTTCATGCAGATGAAAAGGCAGACAGAGGAATATCCACCGCATACATAGCGGATGCCATGGAACTACAGCGAACGAATGTAAGCAGCATACTGAATCTTCTGGTACAGGAAGGCAGGATACAAAAATGTAACGGCAGACCGGTTCTCTATAAGGTTGGAAGAGAAGAAAGCACATTGGAAGAATGCTTTTCTGATTTGATCGGAGCGGACGGAAGTCTGAGGCAGATCATTCAGCTGGCAAAGGCAGCAGTACTCTATCCACAACGAAGTCTCAATACGTTATTGGTGGGAGCCCGTGGAACCGGTAAGAGCCGCTTGGCACAAAGAATGTACCGTTTTGCGGTGGAACAGAAAATTCTGCCGGAAAATGCTCCGTTTCTTCACATCGATTGCCACGATTATGCAGCAGGCGGAGAAGTCAGTGCTGAGTCGGATGACAGCTGGAAACAGTCGGAGCAGGGCTTTGTATTTTTCGATAATATTCAGTTTTTAAGTCCGAGAGCCAGAAAAAGGGCGCTGGAGTATCTGCAGTCACCATCCCGAAAATATGCGGTGGCGGTAAGCTGCACGGACAAAGAACAGCTGTCGGATGAGTTCCTGGCAGAATTTTCAGTACAGTTACAGCTGCCGACATTATCGGAGCGGCCGCTGAGGGAACGGATGGAAATGATAAAACACCTTTTTTCCAAAGAGGCTGTGCGGATACAGAGACCGCTGATCGTCAGAGGAGATCTGATGACATGTCTGCTTTTCTATGAGTGTGAAGCGAATTATTATCAGCTCAAAGGAGATATCAAGATCGGCTGCGCCAATGCCTATGTGAGAGAATATGGAAAAACAGGAGATATTTCATTATTTATCAGCGATTTTTCCAATAATGTGCGCAAAGGCATGTTAAAGTACCGGAGAGAAGCAGAGGAGTTGATCGATTTTGAACAGAGATTCACGTTCAGCGGAAAAGAAATCCGGGTCAGCAGGCCGGAAGACGGAACACTATATGACAGAATCAGCCGGAAGGCAGCAGCATTAAAGGAGACAGGAATAGAGGAGGAAGAGATCAACCTTTTGCTGAGCATGGAGGTAGAAAGGACTTTTGATAAATATCGGAAAGCCCTGATACAGGATGTGACGGATAAAAAACAGTTGGAAATCCTGGTGGAAGAAAAGCTGATCAATATTGTGGAAGCATTTTTGCAAAAGGCAAAGGAACAGCTGAAACGTAATTTCTCTCCGTCTGTACTATATGGGCTGTGCCTTCATCTCAATGCAGTGATTACGGGAAAAAGAGAAAAAAGTGCTCCGGACAAAGAAAGTATTGCAGAAATACTGGTATATCACAGAGCAGAATATCTGCTAAGCGAAGAACTTGCGGAGCAGATCAAAGCAGAATACGCAGTGGAATTGTCCATGGAAGAAATCTTACTTCTCACAATGTTTTTGTGCTATCAAAATGAGGAAAAGACGGAAAATGCAAGACCGGTATTGATATTTGCATTCTACGGTGTGGGAATAGCTTCCTCCATTGCACAGACGGTCAGTAACATGACAAAGCTGGATAATATTTTTTCTTATGAAATTACCAGTGAGAGAGCCTCTGCAGAGGTATATGGGACACTGAGAAATTTCCTGAAAAAAGTGCAGCAGGGCAAGGGAATTCTGGTCATCTATGATAGCAACTTTTTGGGAGAAATGCTTCTGGAGATAGAAAATGAACTGGAAATTCCAATCCGGCAGGTCAGAGTTCCGGTAACTACACTTGGAATTGAGCTTGCAAGGCGAACCCTTACAGAAAATGATCCCGACAAGATATTGCAAAGCACAGTGGAGAGCATAGATGGTCTGGACTGCTACAGAAAATACATTGTAACGCTCTGTACCACCGGGAAAGGCGGAGCAGAGGAACTGAAGCGTTACATCGAAAAATATGGACAGTTGGAAGATACAGAGGTGATCCCGATGTCGGTTACAGACAAAGAACTGTTGCGTGATAACCTGAAACGCCTGATGACCACGGGAGTGGTTCAGTGCATTGTGGGAACCTATGATCCGGGAATGTTTGCGATTCCCTTTCTGCCGATCAGTGAAGTATTCGGAGCCAGAAAAGAGAGTCTTCCAAGATTACTCCGACTGGAAAAAGAGGCAAAAGCAAAGATAGATTATGATGCAATGTTTGCATATCTGGGAGAGCAGCTGACGCACACCGATATTGAAAAGCTGAGAAAAATACTGCCGGATATTATGAAAGAAATCAATGCGGCGCTTATGGAGTTATCTTTGGATGCGGAGGCCGGTCTGTTGATTCATATTTCCTGTTGTATTGACAGGCTGCTTGCAAAACAGGAAGTTGCCACAAATCCCAGAAAAGCAGCAATATTGCTTCAATATGACAAGGAATTTAAGAAACTGCTTAAAATAGTAAAACCGTTGGAAAAGACATTTCATGTCATTATCAATGATGATGAGATAGCAAATATTCTGACGATTATATATCAGCTCTAAGAAAAGGAGGTTACAAAATGGAAGAAAACATGCAGGAAAAGCTGGAAGAGATCGCGATGATGATCATAGCCAATTCCGGACAGGCAAGATCAGATGCCTTCGCTGCACTGCAGGAGGCGAAAAAAGGAAATTTCGAAGACGCAGAGAAAATTCTGAAGGAGGCAGAAGAGAGTCTTCAAACAGCACATGAATCTCACAGAGAACTGTTGAAGATGGATGCGTCCGGAGAAGTGACGCAGGTAAGTATTTTGCTGTGTCATGCGCAGGATCATCTGATGGGAAGTGCACTGGCACTGGATTTGATCCGGGAAATGATCGTTTTATATCAAAAGTAGGGAAAAGCAAGGAGGAATCGTATGGAACGAAAAGTATTATTGATCTGCGCAGGTGGGATGTCTACCGGGATTCTGATGCGTAAGATGGAAAAATATGCAGAGGAACAGGGAATTTCCCTGAAGATCGAAGCAGTGGGAATGTCGGCATATGAAGATGTATATAAAAACTATGACGTCATTCTGTTGGGACCGCAGGTATCTTATAAAAAGAGTGAGATCGAACAAAATACGCAAAAACCTATTGCAGTGATTCCGGCATATGATTATGCAATCGGTAATGTGGCCAATATTATGAAGCAGGTGGAAGACTTGTATCAATAAGTCTGCAAAACGTAAAAAGAAGGTATTTCAACAGGGAAGGAGTAAAGGTATGGCAAATTTTTATGAAAGCAAGCCCATGCAATGGGTGAAAAAAGCAGGGGAAAAAGTAGTGGGGAATAAGGGAATACAGGCGATTTCCTCCGGTATGATGATGGTAATGGGTGTAATATTGTTGGGAGCGGTATTCCAATTACTGGCAGTCATATTACAGACGATCGGTATTATCGATCAGAGTTCCGGAATCTATAGTGCACTTATGGTACCGTATAAGGTGTCTATGGGATTTATTTCGCTGTATGTAGCTTTTACCATTTCTTATTCTTATGCAAAGTCTTTAAAAATGCAGGCACTGATGGCAGGACTGAATTCGATTCTGATCTTTTTGATTGCAGCCGCACCGATCAAAACAGTAGAACTGGCCGGGGAAGCGGGCGGAACTTTTACCGGAATGGATACGGTAGCCCTTGATGCGAAGGGTATGTTTGTAGCCATTATTGTAGCGCTGACCAGCGTACAATTGACACATTTTTTTGAAAAGCATCATTTGGTTATCAAGATGCCAGATGCGGTTCCGGAATTCCTGCAGGATACCTTCCGTTCACTGATTCCTCTGGTAGTAAATGCGATTATCTGGACGGTATTGGGTTATGGCTGTGTGGCATTGACACAGACAGCGCTTCCGGTACTTATTACCGGTCTGCTGGGAATGCCGCTGGCAGCACTGACAAGTGTTCCCGGAATTATTATTATCGTAATCATTGCCAGTCTGTTATGGACGATGGGTGTCCATGGAACAGTGGCGGTATATGCGGCAATCGCAGCACCGTTAATGCAGTATTATGCAACCAACTATGCCAATCATGAGGCAGGTCAGGCGCTTGTATTTATGCCGATCGCGTTATTCGGTATTATCAATTGCTGTGGCGGAACCGGCAATACACTGGCGCTCTGCGTGATGGGACTGTTCTCGAAATCCGAACAGCTGAAAGCAGTCAGCAAGGCAGCGATCGTGCCCGGTCTGTTTAATATTAACGAGCCTGTGATCTTCGGTTATCCTATTATGTATAATCCGATCATGTGCATTCCCTTTATCCTGAACCCTGTAATTACCATGATCATCTGTTATTTTGGATATATGATAGGATTTTTCAAACCGGCTTACATATCCATTACGGCGAACCTTCCGGTTGGATTTGCACAGTATCTGACGACTTTGTCCTGGACTAATATCTTTATTCCGGTGATTGCTTTTGCAGTGGCGTTTGCATGTTATTGGCCGTTCTTCAAAGTATATGAAAAGGAACTGGTAGCAAAAGAAGCACAGGCAAAGGAAGAAAAATAATGGAAGAAAAGCAGAAAACATTTCCACCCGGATTTCTATGGGGCGGTGCCGTGGCAGCCAATCAGGTAGAAGGCGCCTGGCAGGCGGATGGAAAAGGAGATTCCGTAGCGGATCATATTACTGCGGGGACAAAAACGTCCCCACGGCGATTCACGGAACAGATTCGTCCTGAGGAGAATTATCCAAGTCACGAAGCCATAGATTTCTATCACAGATATGAGGAGGACATTGCTCTATTTGCGGAAATGGGGTTCAAAGTATTCCGAATTTCGATTGCCTGGACCCGTATTTTTCCCAAAGGAGATGAGATATCGCCCAATCGTGCCGGAATTGCGTATTACAGGAAAGTATTTGAAACCTGTAAAAAATACGGAATAGAACCGTTGGTTACCTTGTCTCATTATGAAATGCCTTATTACCTGTGTGAACATTACGGCGGCTGGACCAACCGGCAGACGATTGCATTTTTCCTGCGGTATTGTGAGACGGTATTCAGAGAATATCAGGATCTGGTTCATTACTGGCTGACATTTAATGAAATGAATACCCTGGTCAGCCGTTTCGGAACGCTCCTTGCAGGGGGCATTTTACCCGAGGACGGAGAAGACCTATTCGGGACAAAACGACTGGGATCCCCCGAGACCGCGGCAGAAAAGAGTCGCAGATTCACTGCATTGCATCATCAGTTTCTGGCCGGTGCACAGGCAGTAAAAATAGCACACGAGATCAATCCCGAAAATAAAGTGGGATGTATGCTGTCTGCAGCCGGTGTGTATCCATATACCTGTAGTCCGGAAGATGTATTGGAAGCACAGGCCCAGATGGAACGCAGCAACTGGTTGTGCGGAGATGTGTGCGTAAGAGGAGCATATCCTTATTTTGCGGAACGCTTTTTTAGGGAAAATGGGGTACAGATCCGAAAAGAGACCGGGGATGATGAAATATTGAAGAATGGAAAAGTGGATTTCTTAAGCTTCAGCTATTACAGTTCCCGTTGTGCCACGGCAGACCCGAAAGTGATACAGACAGCAGGGAATATGATGCTTGGTGTGCCCAATCCCTATCTGGAAGCAAGCGAATGGGGATGGATCATTGATCCTAAGGGATTACGTTACCTCCTGAATGAACTGTACGGCAGATATCAGATTCCGCTGATGGTCGTAGAGAACGGACTGGGAGCGGTGGATCGTGTGACAGAAGACGGACAGATTCATGATGATTACCGGATTGCTTATTTAAGCGAACATATCAGACAGATGTGGGAAGCAGTAAATGATGGTGTGGAGTTGCTGGGATACACTCCGTGGGGATGTATCGATTTGATCAGTGCAAGCACCGGTGAAATGAAAAAACGCTATGGCTTTATCTATGTGGACAAAGACGATGAAGGAAAAGGAACCTTGGAACGAAAGAAAAAAGATTCCTTTGCCTGGTATCGGGAGTGCATCAGGACGAATGGAGCCAGCGTACTTTCCACGAATAAAAAAGAGGATAAATTATGACAAAAAAACAGGTTGAGATTGTGAATAAGACAGGACTGCATGCCAGACCGGCTTCTGATTTTGTACTGGAAGCCAAAAAATATGAAAGCAAAATTACGATTTGCAGAGAAAACGGCGTACCGGTGAATGCAAAATCCGTTGTACGGATTCTGGCGGAAGGAATCGGACAGGGAACCAAAATAGAGATTGCTGCGGAAGGCGCAGATGAAGAGCAGGCGGCAGCGTCTCTTGCCGCCTTGGTGGAAAGCGGATTTGGAGAATAAAGGCGGTAAATGTGTATGGAAGAAAGATTACAGGGAAATCCGGTATCTGAGGGAATTGCTTATGCGAAATCTTATATTTACATTCCCGGTACATTGACAAAGGCTCCGGGATTTTTCCCAAAGGGTCAGGAAGAGGAAAAATATCGGGAATTCAGGGAAGCCTGTGAAAAGGCAGACGGTGAACTGGTGACATTGTACAACGGTATGTGTAAAGAGGATTCGGATAAGGCAAAAATCTTCAGTGCACATCGGGAATTACTTCAGGATGAAGAAATCCTTGATGAGATCCGGGAGGCAATCTGTGCGGAAAGCATGAATCCGGACAGCGCGGTCAGTAAGGTGTATACGGAATTTGCAGAATTGCTGGCCGGTGTGGAGGATCCGTTGATTGCGGAACGGGCGGCGGATCTTAGAGATGTCAGAGACCGGCTGCTCCGGATTCTGTCGGGGCAGGAAATGTCTAAGCTGTCATCGTTTTCGGAAGATGTAATTCTGGTAGCCCATGACTTGTTACCCAGTGATACGGCCACCATGGACAGAAAACATATTAAAGGAATTCTGACGGAGGTTGGCGGAGTGAATTCACATTCCGCAATCCTGGCAAGAAGTTACGGAATTCCTGCAATTCTGGGAGTTCCGAATGTTACGGAAAAAATTCCCACAGATACTATGCTTGCCATGGATGGTTTGACCGGAGAAATATTTGTCACACCGGGAGAAGAATGTATTCGCGATATCATGGAAAAACAGGTCTCTTTTTTCCGCAAAAAAGAGACAGAAAAGAATTTTTTGAACAAACCTGCGATTATGAAGGACGGAACAGAAATAAAGATAGGAATCAATATCGGCTCTCAGGAATTTGATGTTCCGACAGACCGGTACGATTTCATCGGTTTGTTCCGTACAGAATTTCTTTATATGGAAGGGAAGGAACTTCCGGGGGAAGAAACACAATTTGAAGCCTATAGACAGGTTGTGCAAAAAGCAAAAGGACATCCGGTTACTTTGCGGACACTGGATATCGGCGGAGATAAGACATTGCCCTACATGGAATTGCCAAAAGAGGACAATCCTTTTTTGGGGAAAAGAGCAATCAGGCTTTGTTTTGCGGAAAAAGAGTTATTTTTAACGCAACTGCGTGCGGCACTGCGTGCTTCTGCTTACGGACCTCTGCAAATCATGTTTCCGATGGTCGGGAGTCTGGAAGATATTCGCAAGGCAAAAGAGTACCTGAATCTGGCAAAAGAGCAGCTGAAAGAGAGAAAGCAGCAGTTTGATGAACAGATCCGAATCGGTATTATGATAGAGATTCCCGCGATTGCCTTGATTGCAGATCTGGCGGCGGAAGAGGTGGATTTTGCAAGCATAGGATCCAATGACCTGACGCAGTATTTGTCGGCTGCGGATCGGATGAATCCGGAGGTGGCCGCTTATTACAAAAGCGATTCTACGGCAATGCTTCGGCTGCTGCGGTTTGTCTTTCAGGAATTTTCCAAACGTGGAAAAGAAATCTCCGTCTGCGGAGAAATGGCAGGAAATCCGGAGACCGCCCAATTGCTGGTGGGACTGGGAGCGAGAAAGCTGTCTATGAGTAGTGGAAATATCGCCGGTGTAAAGGCAAAACTGGCTGAATGTACGTTGCAGGAGCTGACAGCTTTGGCAGAGAAAAAACTATGATCCCTCTTGACAAAAAAATGAAATGTGTTTATATTCATAACAGTGTTATATAACGCTGTTATGAATATTTTTTTGGAGGAAAAAGTGACAAAACCAATCGAAGGAGTTTCAGAGAGAATTCTCGTCTGTGCCAGAGAAGAATTCCTGGAGAAGGGCTATTCCGAAGCGTCGCTTCGTACGATCGCAGCCAAGGCAGACACTACTACCGGATCCATCTATTCCCGGTTTGGGGACAAGGAAGGATTGTTTTGTGCGATTGTGGAACCGGCGGCGGAAGGGCTGACGCAGATATTCCTTAAGACCCAGGAGGCGTTTCATGCGGTAGAGGCGGAGGAACAGCCTAAGGCGATGGAGACTTATATCACGGGCGGTATGGATGAAATGCTTGACTATGTCTATGACCGGTTTGATGATTTCCGGTTACTTTTGGATGCCTCTTACGGTACCAAGTATCAGGATTTCGTGGAGCATCTGGTGGACATTGAGACGGAGTATACCTACAAGTATATGGAAGCTACGAAATTCCTACAGGAAGGCAGCATGATCACTGAGGAGTTCATACATATCATGGCAAGAGCCATGTTTGACAGCATGTTTGAAGTCGTCAGACATCGCATGGACAGGGATACCGCCAGAAAATATCTGCATATGCTGGAGAAGTATCACTACGGCGGATGGGGAGCCATCATCAAGCTGGGGTGAATCATAAGATAAGACTGCTATGGAAGATTACGGTAGCAGTCTATCTTAAAAATCAACGGTTAGTTGAAACTAATTCCCAATAAGCAGTGTTAGATAGGAAAGACAATAGAGCCTCAAATGTCCGGAAAAGAGAAATGATGAAAAGCAGGGCAAAATGAAAAGAAATTCTAGAAATTAAAGAGTTACATTAAATCCAAAAAATTAATTTAAATCAAAGGGAAAGAGGGAAAGATCACATGAAAAAAGAAAGCTCTATGCAGAAGCTGTTCGCTTATGCGGGCAACTACAAGTACCTGACCATTGCGTCATGGATTCTGTCCGCGGTCAGTGCACTGATTGCATTACTGCCGTTTTATGATATCTGGCGGATCATGCAGGAAGTCGTACTGGCGGCACCGGATTACAGCAAAGCGCAGAATCTGTCCGGCTTGGGCTGGCGTGCGGTGGGATTTGCATTGTTATCCATGTTCATCTATATCTGCGGACTGCTGTGTTCCCATATTGCCGCATTCCATGTACAGGCCAATATGCGAAGCACCCTGATGCGGCACATTCTGACGCTTCCGATGGGTTTCATGGACAGTGAAGGCAGCGGCAAGATCCGCAAGATCGTCAACGAATCCACTGCGGCCACGGAGACCTACCTGGCACATCAACTGCCGGATAAAGCAGGAGCAGTGGCAACGCCTGTGGGACTGTTGCTGCTTTTGGTGATATTTGACTGGAAACTGGGGCTGTTAAGTCTCGTGCCCGTCGTCTTTGCATTCCTCATTATGGGTGCCATGACCGGACAGCGCATGAAAGATAAAATGACAGAATACCAGAATGCGTTAGAGGAGATGTCCAGTGAAGCCGTGGAATATGTCCGCGGTATTCCGGTAGTGAAGACCTTCGGGCAATCGGTATTTTCCTTCAAGCGGTTTCAGACCGCTATTAAAAAATATGAAAAATGGACCATCGCCTATACCCTGGAACTGATGTGGCCTATGGTAGGCTTTACTACATTGATTAATGCCATCTTTGCTGTCCTGATCGGTGCCGCATATTGGTTCGGTGGAGCAGGCGGGGATCCTGAGGTGCTGATCAACCTTCTGTTCTACATCATTATCACTCCGGTACTGACCGTTACATTAGGCAAGATCATGTACGGCGGAGAGAATCAGATGATCGTGGAGGATGCTCTGAAAAGAACTGATGGTATCTTAAGCCGTAATCCTCTGCCGGAAGCAGAAAAAGAGCAGAACATCAAGGATCATTCCATTGCGTTACAAAATGTATCCTTCCGTTATGAAAATGCCGAACGCGATGCCCTGCATCAGATCAATCTGGATATCAAAGAAGGAGAGCATGTCGCTTTCGTAGGACCTTCCGGCGGCGGTAAGACGACGCTAGCCAGTCTGATCGCCCGTTTCTATGATGTCACCGAAGGGAAGATCAGCATCGGCGGTGTGGACGTAAAGGATATTCCTTCCGCACAGCTGATGGATATGGTATCTTTCGTGTTCCAGGACAGCAAACTGTTGAAAATGTCGATCTATGATAACGCCCGCATGGGCAAAAAGGACGCCACCAGGGAAGAAGTGATGGAAGCTTTGAAAAATGCCCAGTGCGAGGACATCATCGCCAAAATGCCGAACGGTGTGGATACGGTCATCGGCAGTCAGGGTACTTATGTCTCCGGCGGTGAGGCACAGCGCCTGTCCATTGCCAGAGCAATGCTGAAAAACGCACCGATCCTGATCCTTGACGAGGCTACCGCTTTTGCCGATCCCGATAATGAAGCCAAAGTGCAGAAAGCGTTCACCGGACTTTCCAAAGGCAAGACCGTGATCATGATCGCCCACAGATTGTCTTCCGTGGTGGATGCAGACCGCATCTGCGTCCTGAAAAACGGCGAGATCGCAGAACAGGGAACACATGAAGAACTGCTTGCACAGAACGGACTGTATGCCCATATGTGGGAAGAATACAACAAGTCCGTGAGCTGGAAGGTCGGCGCTTAAGGGGGCTGATAGTTTAAAGTTTTGCAGGCTTTGAATAACGTAGAACAATCAGAAGAAAAGAGTTATGCAGAGGTTTTTACGATGCAGAGTTTGCAATGTGTATTTAATACGAGGCGGGAGAAGTGTGAAAAATATGCTTGATAGCAAATTTTTTCACAAGCCATATAAATATGGCTTTGGCTATATTGTGGCGCCTGCGGAATGGAGATTAAAATGAGTAGTTTACAGGCAAAATTACAACATAGATACGCACTTTCGGAAAAAGGTGCACAAGATATGATGAAAGCATTCATATCCGTTACGATTTCAGATCTGGTATTGATGTTCCCGGTGTGGATGTTATATTTTCTGGTGAGAGACTATCTGCAGGGGACGATGGCAGGCAGGGGTGTATTCTACCTGATCGGGTGCCTCTTGTGTCTGGCACTGATTGCCATTACTACATTGATCCAGTATCGTGCCACATTCCTGGCAACTTATGTGGAGAGCGGTGTGCGGAGAATCGCCCTGGCGGAACAGCTGCGCAAGATTCCGTTGTCCTTTTTCGGGAAAAAAGATCTGTCTGATCTGACCAGCGCCATTATGTCGGACTGTGCCACCATGGAGACAGCCTCTTCCCATTATGTACCGGAGCTGGTGGGTTCCTGCATTTCCACGACATTAATTGCAATCGGAACATTTTTCATGAACTGGAAAATGGCAATCGCAGCGCTGTGGGTGCTGCCGGTATCTTTTCTCATTGTAGGCTGTTCCAGAAAAGTACAGAAGAGCCTGAGTAAGAAGCAGATGAAGTTAAAAATGGATTGCGCGGACGGGATTCAGGAGTGCCTGGAAACGGTGCGTGACCTCAGAGCCAACAATGCACAGGCAGAATACATGGAAGGCCTGGAGGGCAAGATTCGCGCGGTGGAGAAGCATGCGCTGACAACGGAACTTGGAACAGCAGTCTTTGTTGGCGGGGCGCAGATGATCTTAAAGCTGGGAATCGCTACGGTGGCATTGACAGGTGGAATTTTGCTGGTGAGAGGCGAAATTGATGTATTAACCTTTTTTGTGTTCCTGCTGTTAGTGTCAAGAATGTACGATCCCCTGCAGGTGGCGCTGCAGAATCTTGCAGCCATTATCAGTACCGGTGTGCAGAGTGAGCGCCTGGACGAGATTCTGTCAGCGCAGATTCAGACCGGCGCGGATACCATGCATCCGGCAGGCTATGATATCGAATTTTCTCATGTGGGATTCTCTTATGGCAATCAGGACACGGTCTTAAAAGATGTGACTTTTACTGCAAAACAGGGAGAGGTGACGGCCCTGATCGGACCTTCCGGCGGCGGTAAGACGACCGTATCGAGACTGGCTTCCCGGTTCTGGGATATTGAAAAGGGTAAGATCACGGTAGGCGGTATGGATATCTCCACGATTGATCCGGAGACGTTGATGTCCCTGTATGCCATCGTATTTCAGGACGTGACGCTGTTCAACAATACGATCATGGAAAATATCCGTATCGGTAAACAGAATGCCACAGACGAAGAAGTGCTGGCAGCCGCAAAGCTGGCGCATTGTGATGAGTTCGCGGAAAAACTGCCGGACGGCTGGCAGACCATGATCGGCGAGAACGGTTCGGAACTGTCCGGCGGTGAGAGACAGCGTATCTCCATAGCCAGAGCGTTCCTGAAGGATGCGCCCATTATCCTGTTGGATGAAGCGACGGCTTCCCTGGATGTGGATAACGAGACGATGATTCAGGAATCCCTGTCGAAGCTGATCTGCAACAAGACTGTTATGATCATTGCGCACCGCATGCGTACCGTGGCGGATTCGGATAAGATCGTGGTATTGAAAGACGGCGTGGTGGCAGAACAGGGAACACCTGCAGAACTGGAAGCAAAAGACAGCATTTACCGGCATATGAAAGCCACTCAGATGGAGGCTGCCGGCTGGACATTATAATCAAACAGCCTTTTTAAAAGGAGCGGTCCGCTTGTTTACAGGCGGATCGCTTTTAGCATATTGCGTAATTCCTGCGAACGACATATAATACAATCCAACGGCAGAAAATTATCCAATGGAGAGGAACACAGAGGAATACCATGCAGATAGCAGCAATGAAAAAAGACGATTTTTACCGGCAGATGTTCAAACTGACCATCCCGATCATTATACAGAATCTGCTCAGTGCAGCAGTGAATTCCGCGGATGTTATTATGTTAAACTATGTGGGACAGTCCGCAATATCCGCAGTATCCCTGGCGTCAAATTTTTCAAATGTCCTGTTTATGGTATATTACGGACTGGGGACGGGAGCCACTCTCTTGTGCGCCCAATATTATGGAAAGGGGAACCTGGAAGCAATTCATACGGTAGAGGGAATCACACTTCGTTTCTCTATGGCAATCTCAGGTATTGTTGCGCTGATTGCATTTTTCCTTCCTCAGAAGATGATGCTTCTCTTTACTCCTGATCAGGAGCTGATCACCATCGGTGTCTCTTATCTGCGGATCATGGGCATCACATACCTGTGCTGGGGCATCACGGAGGTGTATCTTGCCATCCTGCGAAGCGTAGGTCGTGTGACGGTCAGTATGGTGTTGAATATGCTGGCTTTCGTATTGAATGTCATTCTGAATGCCACCTTTATCTTTGGACTGTTCGGCATGCCGAAGCTGGGAGCTACCGGTGTCGCCATTGCCACAGCCCTGTCCCGACTGGTGGAACTGGTGGCATGCTTCATTGTATCTTTCTTGAGCAAAAATGTAAAACTGCATCCGAAGTACCTGTTTGTTCACAGTAAGGTGCTGACACAAGATTTCATGCGTCTGTCTCTGCCCGCACTTTGCAACGATGTGTCCTGGAGTGTGGCGTTTTCCATGTATTCCGTGATCCTGGGGCATCTGGGAACAGATGCGGTGGCCGCTAATTCACTGGTCGTCGTAGTGCGCAATATCGGCACGGTGTTCTGTTTTGCCATTGCCAGTGCAGGTGGTATATTGCTGGGAAATATTATGGGACAAGGCAATCTGGAGAAGTCGAAGAGTTACGCTTCCCGGATGTTGAAGATGACGGTAATCGCCGGAGCTATAGGCGGCCTGATCATACTGGCAATTACACCCTTTGTGTTACGGTTTGCTACATTGAATGACACAGCCATGCATTATCTGAAATACATGCTGCTTATCAATACTTATTATATTATGGGCGCTGCCGTGAATACGGCGCTGATCGCCGGAGTATTCCGTGCCGGCGGGGATACGAAGTTCGGACTGATCTGCGATACGATCGATATGTGGTGCTATGCGATCCCTCTGGGATTCTTCGCCGCATTTGTACTAAACCTCCCGGTGCTGTGGGTCTATTTCCTGTTATGCACCGATGAATTCGTCAAATGGCCCTGGGTCATTAAGCATTACCGCGAGGGCAGATGGGCGAAGAATATTACCAGAGAAGAAGTATGAGCCTGATTTAATTACATAGCCTTTTCCTGCTCTTCCTGAATCTCGGGGAAAACAGATAACATGGGTTTCACGTCTTCTTTTTTAATGATACGTGCCACGTAATTTTTTGTGATCTTCATTACTACGGGAGACAGGGCTATGACACCGATCAGGTTGGGAATCGCCATCAGGCCGTTGAAGGTATCGGACAGATCCCAGGCAAGACCTAAGTTCATGGTGCAGCCGATGAAGATCATCAGTACGAATGCAATCTTGTAGACAATGGTGGATTTCGTACCAAATAAATATTCACATGCCTTGGATCCGTAGTGGCTCCAGCCCAATACGGTAGAAAATGCGAACAGCAGGATCGCAATGGCGATGAAGGCGGGACCGAAGCTGCCGAATACGGTAGCGAAAGCCTGACCTACCAAGGCGGAACCGGACACATCCACCAATACGGCACCGGTGTCCAGATCGATCAGGCCGGAGGACAGAACCGCGAAAGCCGTCAGCGTACATACGACCATGGTGTCGGCAAATACTTCGAAGATGCCCCACATGCCCTGCCGCACGGGCTCTTTTACGTTGGAACTGGAATGTACCATAACGGAGGAACCAAGACCGGCTTCGTTGGAGAAGACGCCACGCTTCATGCCCCAGGTCAGAGCCAGCTTCACACCGGAACCTACGATACCGCCGCCCACGGCGCGCAGACCGAATGCTCCTTTGAAAATAGCGGTAAATACGGCACCCACGTGACCGATATTTGCAAAGAAGATTACCAGTGCACCGATGACATAAGCGATGGCCATAAAGGGAACCAGCTTCTCGGTGACGGCAGCGATGCGCTTTAACCCACCGACAATGACCAGTGCACCGATGATCACCAGTACGATGCCGGTTACTGTAGCGGGAATGGAGAAGGCGGAAGTCATGTTGGCTGCAATGGAATTGACCTGACTCATGTTGCCGATACCGAAGGAAGCCAGCAGGCAGAAAGCAGAGAACAGCACAGCCAGTACGGCACCGATCTGTTTGCAGCCCTTATAGGAGCCGAGACCGTCCTTTAAGTAGTACATGGCACCGCCGCTCCACTCCCCTCTGGAGTTCCGGCGGCGGTAGTAGATACCCAGCACATTTTCCGAGTAGTTGGTCATCATGCCAAAGAAAGCAACAACCCACATCCAGAAGATGGCACCGGGACCGCCGGCGACCAGGGCACTTGCCACACCGACGATATTACCGGTGCCGATGGTGGCAGCCAATGCGGTGCACAGCGACTGGAACTGGGAAATGGACTGATCTCCAGCCTCCGTATGTTTCGTTACATGCTCATCGTGAAAGATGCCGCCCACCGTGTTTTTGAACCAGTGTCCCAGATGGGATAACTGGAAAAATTTCGTCAGGATCGTCATCAGAATACCGGTACCTACCAGCAGTACCAGCATGGGGACACCCCATACGAATCCATTGACGGCACTGTTCACATTCGTAATGAACTCTACCATATACATTCTCCTCTCTGTTTTCAGGTAAAAGAAAAAGCGCAGACATCCGAAGATGTCCACGCTGACATTGCTACCTGATTCTTGTTAAATTTATTTTTTACAGTATAACATACGATTTTCTGTGATGCAATCAAAAATTTATGGCTATGCAGTCAGCTTGTATAAATTGTGAACATTTCTAAATAAGAGCCTTGTCCAGTAAAAAAATATTGACCTAAAGCTAGCTTTAGGCATTATGATAAAGCTGTCCGGAAATAGAAATGTATCAGAAGGTATTAACTTTAAATAAAGGTGTGAAGATTCCATTATCTGCCACATGATGATTTCCGTAGATGGCAGAATTACAAGAATGAGGAACGGATATGTAGCTATGATTATGTATCTGTCTTTTAATATTATCACAAAAATTCATAGAAAATTCGGTTGCTTCCATAAGAAGCCCCGCTTATAATGAACTTCAGAAACATTAAGTCAGGGAGAATGTTAAAAACAGAGGAGGAAAGCAGGCAATCTGCTTTCCTCCTCTGACGTTGTACGGATTAATCGGGATATTTGATCAAATCGTATAATTTTCCGTAGTTTCCTAAATCCCTGATGCCTTCAAGATGCATCCCGAGGTGTATGTATTTATCGCATTTTGACTTTGCATCTGTCTCCAGAATCACCGGAACCTTCAGACGGTTACCTTCTGCATAGGCAAGTTCCATCACGCTCCTCATATAGCCCTGCCCCTGAAATTCTTCCGGTACACAGACCATACCGATAAAGATACAAGGCTTTTTTTCATCCGATCCTCCAAAGAAGTTCCGCCCTTCGAGATAGCGGTTCCCATACGAAAGATTTCTTTGAGACTCATAGAATGGAAAAGAGCCTTTATAAGCTCCATACCTGCCTGAAAGCCCAACTTTTGTCCCGGCAGCTTATAGGCAATATAGCCCTTGCCCGGCTCGTTGATGGTATAAAGCATACCGCCTGCAAAGGCCATCCGCACATATCCGGCAATATAATCGGCTACTACGTCTTTATTGCGGAAAAAAGAATCCATGCCGATTTCCTTTCCGTAATCATAATATCCAAAGGCGTGCCCGATTCTGCCAGGCACCTGTGCATCTAAATTTGTTACCTTCATAATATTTCTCCCTCTGAATTGTCATTAAATATATAGTTATGTAAAAAAAGTTAGTCGCCACTAACTAAGGACATCTTACCACATCACATTCAATATGGAAATACGTTTCAGAAGAATTTTGCATTTAGGAAATTTTGAAAGTAAAATATGAGGAATTTCCAGTGTATATTTGCATATAATAAAATTAGTTATTGACGTACGCTAAAGCGTACGCTATACTATAGGCAATGACATAAGAATCTCGTCAAAACAAATAAAATTTAGTTTATGCGAATTTTGATATTATAGCTATATTTTAGAAAAGATCAGAATTATACCAATTATTTTATTATATCAATCGTTATATCAATTACTATATGAACTGATTATTATACTGACGAGACTACTATGATACAACACACGGTTGTGTGAATGATTACTCTGATAATTATGATAAATTTCATAATTTCAATACTTTACATTATACGAGGAGATTTATTATGTCAACAATCAATATTACTAACGCAAGAAAGGATCTTTATAATCTTGTAGAGAACGTAAGCATATATCATGAACCAACATTGATTGTTGGGAAAAAAGGGAATGCTGTGCTTATCTCTGAAGATGATTGGAACGCAATACAAGAGACTTTATATCTGGACTCCATTCCCAATATGACGGCATCCATTATTGCCGGGGCTCGGGAACCGCTTGAGGATTGCGTATCAGAAGATATGGTAAAATGGTGATGTACAAAATTGTTTTTACAAAACAGGCTTTGAAAGATCTGGAAAAGCTGAAGATGGCAGGGATTTCGGAAAAAGCGAAATGCCTGGTTGATATTATCCGAGGAAATCCTTATCAGAATCCTCCGGGATATGAAAAACTGGTGGGAAATCTGGAAGGTATTCTTTCACGCAGAATCAATATACAACACCGGCTTGTGTATCAGGTAAATGAAGGAAAATTCACAGAAAATGCTATAGAATACCAAGGCACCATAAAAATCATTCGTATGTGGACACATTATGATCTATAATTATTTTTGCTCATTATTATAATGAAAAGATGAAAATCCCATCTTACTCCGGAAACAGGGCGAGACGGGATTTTTCTTTCATGTATTATCGGTCGTGGCTGTTGTCATACAGTACCTGGATCTCCGCAGGAAGCTTATCCGGCAGCATGGCATGGATTCCGTCTTCATTGCCGTCTTCCATAGCCTTCCCGTAGTACCAGCATTTGAATTTCAGCATATCCAGAGTTTTTTCCAACTGCTTCATTTCTTCTTCCACAGCCGCTTTTCTGGCTTCGAACATCGCCTTGCGGTTCGTATAAGTGGAAGGCCCTTCCTCTAACCATCCAAAAAACTGTCGTATGTCCTTGATCTCCAGACCGGAGCGCTTCAGATATTCGATCATACGGATGGCATCCAGTTCTGCCTGACTGAACCGCCGGATCCCGGACTGCTTCTCCAGATTCGGGAAAAATCCCTCTTTATCATAATATCTTAAAGTGGAAATCGGTAAATTTGTCATTGCGGAAACTTGTCCGATGCTGTACATATATAATCCTCCTTGTTTTTGCAAAGCAAAAATCCGAGCTTCATGTCTAGGAGAGGATTTCGTCTCCCTGCATAAAATTATCTAAAGCTGACTTTAGGTATTACTACTGCTATTATAAAGTGGCAATATGCAAAAAACAGCAAAAAACAAGAGTTTTGTACTATAAAGTTTCCCCCGGGCGGTGTCGATACTATTCATATAGGAAAATACAGATACCATGGATGGACAAAAGCTACGGATGGCTGCTTCAAGAGAAGGCAACCATCTTTTTTTATGGCAGTGATCGCTGCGGAGAGGGAGATAAATATGGCAATTACGGGAATCGGTTACGGAAGGACACTGATGTATGAGATCCAGAAGAGGGTAAGCGAAGGAACTTTGCAGAGCGCGTCAGATGTGGCATCTCGTTTTGCAGAGAGTCTGGAGGAATCTGCGGAGGAAAATGACAAAGTGCTGGCTCCGGTGACACGTGGTGTACGGTTGAACCGTCGTATCGAAGGCAAAGACAAAGTGCCCTATGGGGAAATGGCGGAGGACGGTGTTATTGAATATAATGGGGTGGTCTTCGTCTGCGATTATGATCATAACCGTCTGACGCTGGGAGATACCTCTAATGAGAAAGATTGTATCAACATTCCGCTGTCCGGCGGTGGAAGCCTGCTGGTTAACCGGAATAACATCGATGCCCTGTCCAAGGCCATCGGTATGTTCAGTCCGGAGGATGTGAACCGGATCCTGCGTGCACTGGCACAGGATAAGAAGATACGGGAGATGGAGAAAGAACTGGATGATATGGAGAACGGTGACAATGTAGACAGCAACGAGGAAACTTCGGAGACGCCCGATGCGGACAAAGCAGCGGAAACGGACCCGGCCGGAACCGCCGGAGAACCGGAAAAAGAGGATCTGAGTCTCATGGAGCAGATCCGCGAGAAAATGCAGGAGATCTACGACAAGCTTCAGAACGGCGATACAGAGACGAAATTCATGATCGGCAATCAGGAATTCAGCATCAAAGAATGGGACAGTTTTCTGGAGAAGTTCGACAGCGTACAGGATGCAATCCGGGAGGCACTGGAAGAGAAAATCGAAAAACAGACGGAAGAACATTTCGAAGAGGAAGACTTAGAGGAGACTGCCGATAAGAAACCCGATGTCAATCCGGATTTTTCCGATATTCCCGAGGAGACTTTCCGTAAACTTTTTTGAACAGATCCTTGAAATAATTGCTGTCGTTGAAGCCGTATTCCAGAGCAATATCCGTGATGGAACTGTTGGTGGTAAGAAGCGCCGTCTGGGCGTGTTTGAGCCGTACATAGTTTAAATATTCCTTGAAGCCCATGCCGGTGATCAATTTGAATTTCTTGCTGAAATAAGTGGGGCTTAGGGAAGCCACGGAGGAGACTTCCTCCAGTGTCAGGGGCTTGCGGAAGTTGTTGTAAATGTATCTTGTGGCAAGCAGGATGTCCGCATCCCGGGAGTTCAGCAGATCCGGTTCCTTTTCATTCATGACGGAATGCCGCATCAGCATGAGCAGAAGCTCTTCCAGATAGCAACGCTCAAAATGTTCGGAGTATTGGTCGAAGCGGGAATTCTCGGTGAGCATCCGGGTCAGCAGAGAGTGCAGATATTCCTGGTATACCGTAGGAACGCTGCCCATGAAGGAATGCAGCTGTAGCCCCTGCCCGGATATGGAAGTGAGGCTGTCGGCAGACCGGTCCGATAAATGCAGATATTCTTCTTTGAAATAGATCATTACGATCTCGCAGACCTCTCCGGCGGAATACAGAGAGTGATGCAGTTCTCCCGGAGCGATGAAGACCAGATCTCCGGCTTCCATCTGATAGACCGTATCTTTTAACAGGAAACGGCAGCTTCCCGACCAGAGATAAAAAATTTCATAAAAGCTGTGATAATGATCGGGCTGCAGGGGAGAAAAATCACCTCTGCGGCCTTTTTCCACGATGATCCGGTCAATATCCTTTCTGCCGCGTCTGCCTTTTTTCGTTGTGATATCCATAGCTGCTCCTTCACTTTTTAAATCTACTGACATAGATACAGTCAGAATACCACAAAAAAACAGTGTTTTCAACACAAACAAGCTATAAAAACAGCAGTAAATATAAATAAATTACGCTATTATAATAACTGAAAAAGGAACCCGCCTCTTTCAAAAATACTTTTCTCTCTATCCCCCTCGGTACACTCCCCCCTCGCCGAGGGGAATTTTTTGCGCAAAAATCACAGAAAACAGGCAGTCTCGTTACAATGGATTGCGCATTTTCCAAAGGATTGTTACCATAAGGGTACAAATCGGCCGGCATACGGTGCTAAAGCAAAGGTGCTAAAGCAAAGGTGCTAAAGCACCTAGAGTTTGCAGAGTACAGAAAGGTATAGGGATTAGTATGGATAAAAAGAAAACGGGCAATCTGATCCGGGAAGCCAGACAATGCAAAAATTATACCCAGAGTGAACTGGGAAGGATGTTAGGGGTGACCAACAAAGCGGTATCCCGGTGGGAGAATGGAGAAAGTTTTCCGGATATCGGCGTATTGGAGTCCCTGTCTCATCTGTTGGAACTGCCGATTCAGGACATTGTGACCGGAGAGCGGGCGGGAGACCGGGAGGAGGCTGTGACGGAAGTCGTGAGACTGGCAAAGCTCCAGGAGCAGCGGAAACGTGAAAAGAGGATCCTGTATCTGATCGTGCTGGGGCTTTTGATCTATCACTGTGTCATCGGGATCCGTTTATTTTCCGGAAGAGGGTTGTTTGGGGGAAGAGATATTGCCTGCCTGGTGGCCGGAATCTCCATGGCGGGGACGCTGACGATGCTGGGGCTTGTATACCGGTATTTCGGAAAGGAAGAGGATGTGAAAATGATTCCCTCCAGTCAATTAAGCAGAGGACTTGGAATAGCATCCCTTGCGATGCTATTGTGGAGTGTTGGAATCATGTATTTAAGCTTCGGAATGGTCCGGGCAGGAAGTGTTCCCCTTGGTATGGAACTCAGCTCCCTGGGACCGTTTTTGAACAATCAGCTTTGTGCGGGCTATGCCCTGAATGTAATATTTCTGGCAGTGGAAATGTACCGTCTGCTCATGGAGCGGACGGTACTGCATCCGGGATGTGTGATCTCACCGGCGGTCATCTATCTGGATTTCTTTTACATAGACATCCTAGGCCGGATGGATACCCTGGACAGCGTCTGGAAGGCACTGGACAGAGGGACGGTACTCATTTTGCTAGAGGCAGTGTTGGGAATTGTATTTCTGTTTATACAGTCCCACCGTTCTCGTTCTCACGCATCCGATAGCCCACACCAATCTCAGTGAAGACATACTGGGGCTGGGCAGGATTCTGTTCCAGCTTCCTGCGGATGTTGGCCATGTTGACTCTAAGGATCTGGTTGTTATTGTCCATGTAGGGGCCCCAGATGGCATTCATGATGTAACTGTAGGTCAGGACTCTGCCGGAATTCTCTGCTAAAAGTGTGAGCAGCTGGTACTCAATCTGGGTCAGATGCACCTCTTCACCCCGCAGGCGGATCAGTCGTTTCTCGAAATCAATCTCCAGATCCAGTGCCTTATATACATGACCGGGAGTCTGGGCGTGGCTGTGCCGCAGAGAAGTGCGGATCCTTGCCATGAGCTCGCCGGTGCCGAAGGGCTTCGTGATATAATCATCCGCCCCCAGATCCAGAGCGGAGACCTTCTCCTGCTCCTTGGTGCGGGCAGATATGATGATCACCGGAACATCGCTCCAGGAACGGAGTTTCTGTAATACCTCCAGCCCGTCCATGTCCGGCAGCCCTAAATCTAACAGGATCACGTTGGGGCAGAAAGAAGTGCTGAGACTAAGTCCCTCTCTGCCGTTTAAGGCATGCATGATCTTGTAGCCTTCCCGGTCCATGGTAGCGGTAATGAAATTACTGATACTTCTATCATCTTCGATTAAGAGAACTTTGATCTTATTCATATCTGTGATCCATATCCTTTCCTGTATTTTTGGGGAGCGTGAAACAGAATTCCGCGCCATCCGCATGATTCCTGCCACTCAGCGTTCCGTGATGGGCGGTGATGATGGTCTTGCAGATGGACAGACCGATACCCATGCCTTTGCGGGAATCCGAGCTCCGGGAATTGTTGTAGGTACCCGTCTCGAACAGATTCTGTAATTTTTCTTCCGACAGTCCTTTTCCGTAGTCTCTCACAATAAAAGAGACATGCTCCGGATGATCCTCCACGATGAAATCAATGGGCAGGATACTTCCGGAATGAACGATGGCATTTTCCAGCAGATTGATGGTGACCTGCTCGATCAGCACCGCATCCATGGGTATCATCAGAAATTCCTCGGGGATCTTGACCCGGATGGCGGCATCGGGATAGCGTTTTTTCAGCTTCTCCAAAGCTTCTCCCACCACTTCCTCCACCGGCTCCTCTGTGGTATTGATGCTTAAGCTGTCTCCCTGGATACGGGTGACGGACAGCAGATTTTCCACCATATTCAACAGCCAGTTGGAATCCTCGTAGATATTGGTCATGATCGTACGCTGTTCGGTGGAGCTTAGATCGTTCTGACTTTCCAGAAACAGGGAGCTGTTGCCGATGATGCCGGTGAGCGGCGTGCGCAGATCGTGGGAGATGGCGCGCAGAAGATTCGCACGCATCTTTTCCATTTCGGCCTCTGCCAGCCGCTTTTCCCGCTCTGCGATCATCTCGGACTGGATGGTCATATGAGAGGTCATGGTACACAGGATCAGAGTGATCCCACTCATCAGCAGGAAAGTGATAGGGTAGCCGGTCAGTGTGAAATTAAGCTTATAATACGGATAGGTAAACAGATAATTGATCGCTATTACGGAAAAAAGGGTGCAGGCAATGCCGTAGCCGTAGCCCACCGTCCATCTGGCGATGATCACCAGTGCCAGAATGTAGAACAGTGCTACATTGGCATGGTTGTCCGGGACAATATGCTGATATAAAAAAGAGGCAAGTGTGGCGCACAGCATGCAGGCAGCACAGATCAGGATACTGATGGCATGTCTGGTAAAGGGTGGTTTTAAGCGGAAGCTTTTCCGCGGTGATTTTTTATCGGAAAATGATCGGAACACGGTGTGATCCTCCATGAAATATTGTTAGTTGTTTTGTAAATATATTATAACTATAGTACCATTACTTTGCAATGCAAGGTGTAAAGAAGTAGTTAAGGATATATGAAAGCCGGTATATTTTCCCCTAAAGCGGAGGCAAAAGGCAGGCAGGTATCCTCCGGAAAAGCCAAGACACAAAAATAGAAACATATACTTTCGTTAGGTTGACATCAGGAAAAACATTAGATTAAAATGTAGTATGGCGGCGGCCCTGAAAGGGCGGACCGTCTATGTGGACAGGAGAGGAATAGGTTATGTTTCTGACAGGATTGGCACTATTGCCGGCCATCGCACTGGTGGTATGGATTTATAGACAGGATAAGGTGGAGAAGGAGCCGAGGGGATTATTGTGGGAAATATTCCTGTTCGGTGTATTGTCTGTGATCCCCGCCATGATACTGGAAATCATTCTGGATGAAGTATTTCTGGTATTTATGGATGCAGATACGCTGTGCTACGTGATCCTGGATAATTTTATCGGGGTGGCACTGATCGAGGAACTTTGCAAGATGAAGGCGGCCAAATGGGCAGCATGGAAGCATCCGGCATTCAATTATAAATTCGATGCCATCGTGTACTGCGTGACTTCGGCATTGGGATTTGCAGCCATTGAAAATGTTCTGTATTGTCTGGGCGGTGACTTTGGGACGGCAGTGACCAGAGCCCTGTTGTCCGTGCCTTCCCATGCCATCGATGGCGTGATCATGGGATATTTCTTCGGTGTGGCGAAGGAGGCAGAACTTGCAGGCGATAAAAAACGCAGGAAACGCTACCTGAAGCTCAGCGTGTTCATGCCGATGGTCGAACACGGTATCTATGATTCCGCATTGTCTCTGGATGCGGACTGGATCTTCGTTTTCTTTTTCCTGTTTGTGATCGTGGTGGATGTCTGGGCCTATAAATTTGTGAAAAAGCAGTCTGGGCAGGACCGGGAGCTGTCTGCATAAAGATTGCGTTAAGAACCCGTGAAAATTTTATAAATTCACGAAAAACGGTAGGATCGGGTCTTTGCTTCATGTTAAGATAAAGAAAACCTAAAGAAAGGAAAGACCAATATTGAAGTTATTGAATCCAAAGATCCGGCAAAAATTTGCAGAATCCTTGAAGGCGGTCCTGCCGGTAGTAGGGATCGTGATCATATTAAGCTTTACCATAGCTCCCATTACCTCCAGTATCCTGCTGTGCTTCCTGGTGGGGGCGGTGATGGTCATGGCCGGTATGATGTTTTTCACCCTCGGTGCGGAGATGTCCATGACCCCCATGGGAGAAAAAGTGGGTGCCAGAATGACCCAGAGTAAAAATATTCTGCTGATCGTAGTGTTATCTTTTCTGTTGGGAGTGGTGATCACCATTTCCGAGCCTGACTTACAGGTGCTGGCGACACAGGTGCCTTCGGTGCCGAACATGACGCTGATCCTGGCAGTGGCAGTGGGCGTGGGAATCTTCCTGGTCATTGCCCTTCTGCGTATGCTGATCGGTGTGGCACTGCCGCCGTTGTTAACTTTTTTCTACATAGCAGTGTTCGTTCTTGCATTTCTCGTACCGGAGAATTTCCGGGCAGTGGCGTTTGATTCCGGAGGTGTGACCACGGGACCCATGACCGTTCCTTTTATCATGGCACTTGGTGTCGGTATTGCGTCCATCCGTAATGACCATCATGCGGCAGACGACAGCTTCGGTCTGGTAGCACTGTGCTCCATCGGCCCGATCCTGGCGGTCATGGTGCTGGGGCTGATCTATAAGCCGACCAATGCGGATTACCAGCCGGTGGCAATCCCGGAGATCGCTGATTCCGTGGAACTGGCGCAGCTTTTTGCCCATGGGATTCCGGATTATGTGAAAGAGATCGCACTCTCATTACTTCCCATTGTATTGTTTTTCGGTCTGTTCCAGATATTTGCCCTGCGGCTGTCGGGGAAGACACTGGCGAAGATTCTGATCGGTCTGATCTATACTTATATTGGTCTGGTACTGTTTCTGACAGGGGCAAATGTGGGCTTTATGCCTGCCGGTAATTACCTCGGTCAGGTCATGGCAGCCAGATCCTACAGGTGGGTACTGGTGCCGGTGGGAGCACTGATCGGTTACTTTATCGTAAAAGCGGAGCCCGCGGTCTATGTACTGAATCATCAGGTAGAGGAGCTGACGGACGGTGCCATCTCTGCCAGATCCATGGGGGTTTCTCTGTCCGTGGGTGTCTCCTTATCCGTAGCACTGGCGATGATCCGGGTGCTGACGGGAATCCCGATTCTATGGTTTTTGATCCCGGGCTACGGTGTGGCGATCGGACTATCCTTTTTTGTACCGAAGATATTCACAGCGATCGCCTTCGACTCCGGCGGTGTGGCGAGCGGTCCCATGACAGCTACCTTTTTACTGCCGTTAGCGCAGGGCGCCTGTGTGGCGGTGGGCGGCAATTTAGTCGCAGATGCTTTCGGTGTGGTAGCAATGGTAGCCATGACACCGCTGATCACGATCCAGATATTGGGAATGGTATATCAGTTAAAGCAGCAGAAGAGCGGTGCAGGCGTATTTGCCGGTGCGGCGGATGCATTTGGTGCTTTGGATGAGAATGCCATCATTGAACTGTAGGAGGTGTGCCCATGAGTGAATTATATATGATGGTCACCATCACCAATCGTCAGCTGACGAGGAAATTCGTGGAATGCTATAAAGAAAAAGGCGCACAGGTCGGCAGTGTTACCGTCGGCATGGGAACCGCGGCGAATGAGATCTTAGATTATTTTGGACTGGACGGCATGGAGAAGAGCGTATTGTTCCATCTTGTCACAGATGCTTCCTGGCGGCAGATCAAGGCTGCTCTGCGTAAGAAAATGCAGATCGATCTCCCGGGAATGGGAATCGCATTTATCATTCCCGTGAGCAGTGTCGGTGGTAAGAAAGCATTGAATTACCTGACCTGCGGGCAGGAATTCGTAAAAGGAGAGGAGTCCACATTGAAAGAGACGAAGAATGAGCTTCTGGTAGTGATAGCCAATCATGGATATACGGAACTGGTCATGGATGCAGCGAGAGAAGTACATGCGGCAGGCGGCACAGTCATCCATGCCAAGGGCACCGGAACAGAGAATGCACAGCAGTTTCTGGGCGTGACACTGGTGCCGGAAAAAGAAATGTTGTTCATTGTGGTAAAAAGTGAGCAGAAAAATTCCATCATGCGTGCTATAATGGAAAAAGCAGGACTGGAGAGTAAAGCACAAAGCATCGTATTCTCCCTTCCTGTGACAGATACTGCAGGCATGCGCCTGATGGAGGAGATGGGAGAGACATGACAAACGGCTTATCCGGACCCAGGAAGCAGTTCCTGGACGTGCTCCGGGTACTGGCAACCTGTGCAGTGGTGCTGATGCATGTACTGACAGGTGCGACAGATGTGACAGATGCGTCGATAGTGCCGGAATACCGGTCATTATTGCTGTCAGTTATGGATTTGGTGACCTGGTGTGTTCCTATATTTTTATTGATGTCGGGATATTTGTTCCTGAATCCGGAACGTACATTGACTTATCCGGTCATGATTAAAAAATATTGCAGGAGGATTGCGCTGGCGATCCTCCTATTCGGCGTTCCGTATGCAGCTTCCGAGCTGGTAGTGGCGGAGCGGACCTTCCGGGTCGGGATGCTCCCGGAGGCACTGAAGATGACTCTGATGGGACATACCTGGTCCCATATGTGGTATCTGTATCTGATCTTGTTTTTATATCTGATCACACCGCTTTTGAAAAAAGTGCTGCGTGTGCTGCCGGTGTGGGGTGTTGTAGCAATGATGGCAGTGATCTTCTTAGGAAGCAGTGTGGCACCGTTTCTGAATAAGGTACTGGATGTCAACAGTATTCCGGTATTGCCGGATGGCGGTGTGTATTTCCTGTATTATCTGTGTGGATATTTCTTCGCGGTGAGAGAAGTAGGTGTGGACAAGGCAGAGAGTTCCGGCACGTCCGGGAAAGGCATGGAAGCCGGGCTCGATACGGAGCCGGTCAGAGGGAAACGGATAGGAAACGTGTGGCTGATGGCAGCGGCAGTGCTGATGATGGGAATGATCCTCAGCAGGACACTCGCCGGATTCTCCATCCAGATGGCATACAATTATCCGTTTACAGTACTGCTTGCAGTGCTTCTGTTCGCTGCAGGATGGAATGGAAGACGGGACGGCGCGGCTTCTACTGCCCGGGAGAAGGATAGAACACACCGGATCCCCTGGCAGGAGGCGGGAGCTTTGAGCTTCGCCGTATACCTGGTACATCCGGTGTATGTGAACCTGTTGTATAAATTCGTGAAGATCACACCCTTTACGGTGTTGGAACAATGCGGTGTGCAGTCTGTAGCCGCGGGACAAGCGGTATTGATTTTGCTGCTGGCTGCATTCTGCCTGGTAGTGCTGGCACTGGCAACGGCCACCGCGTGGGTGCTGCGCAAGATCCCGGTGTTAAGAAAATATGTGTTATAGAAGAAAGGAACCCATCGTGAGGCTCCTTCTTGCTTTTGCTCGTTATGCGTATAATTTAGTCACGCTGCCAGCGTCCGGAAGCACCGCAGGGCAGTACCAGACCGCTCTCGGTTACGGGGAGGCCGATTTCTTCGGCTTCCACATGACCGCCGAACTTTTTCGTCAGGGTGGAATTCATCATATAGGACAGCACGGCGGGCTGCAATCCTGTAGTGTAGGAATTGATCAGGAAGAACAGTGCATCATCGGATAAAAGCTGTGCGGTCAGTCCTACGAAATCCCAGATATTATCTTCTATTTTCCAGATCTCGCCCTTAGGACCTCTGCCGTAGGAAGGGGGATCCATGATGATGCCGTCGTATTTGTTGCCACGGCGGATCTCACGCTCTACGAACTTCATGCAGTCGTCCACCAGCCAGCGGATAGGAGCATCGGCAAGCCCGCTGGCAGCAGCGTTCTCCTTCGCCCAGCCGACCATACCCTTGGACGCATCCACATGGGTCACAGCAGCTCCCGCAGCCGCAGCGGATACAGTAGCACCGCCGGTGTAAGCGAAGAGGTTCAGTACTTTCACGGGGTGGCCTGCCTCATGGATCAGACCGGAGAACCAGTCCCAGTTCACCGCCTGCTCCGGGAACAGACCGGTATGCTTGAAGCTGAAGGGCTTCAGATGGAAGGTCAGAGGATCAGCCTTACCGGAGGCTTCCTTCTGAAAAGGCAGGGTGTAATGAATCGCCCATTCATCCGGCAGATGGAAGAACTCCCATTCTCCGCCGCCCTTGGCACTTCTGTGGTAATGACCGTTTTTCTGCTTCCAACCCTTATGATCGTGGGGTGTCTTCCAGATGACCTGGGGATCCGGACGGACGAGAATATAATCTCCCCAACGCTCTAACTTTTCTCCGCTGGACGTATCCAGCACTTCATAATCTTTCCAATGATCTGCAATCCACATATAGAAACCTTTCTGTGTGTATACTTTGTAACTGATTTTTATAGGACATAATAATAGAATATAATACCGGAAAGACTTTTTCAAGGAATACTTGCTATTGAACCGCATTGAGCCATTTAAAGTCCTCTTCGGTCGATTCATGACATATTTGGGTCGATTCATGCAGCCCCTGGTTCCGCTGAGAGAAAGTGTGGTACGTTATCTTTAAGATAATGGGTATCACTATGCCCATCGGAAAGAGGTAAAACGCTATGAAAAAACGAGTATTGAGCATGTTACTGGCATTTATTCTCTGCTTCTCAACACTGCCCATGACAGCATTCGCACAGGAGGCTGATGCGGTGGCAGAACAGGAAGAACAGCAGGAAACAGACTCTGCGGCAGAGCAAGAGGAAGCAGAAGCAGCTGCGGCACCGGGGGAAGAGACTCCGGCTGATAAGAGCACCACTGCGGCAACTCCCGGTACGGAAGATTCCACTGCGGGCGAATCCCCCGATACTGTGGAACCCTCAGTGGAAAGTGTCAGCGATAGTGATGCCGGCACGCAGGATACCTCGGCAGACGATGAGAAGAAGGCAGCAGTGCAGAAGGTACAGGCACTCATCGATGCTCTGCCGGACGAAGTGACGGTGGAAAATGCAGAAAGTGTCGGTGCGCAGCTGGAAGCCATCGACGAGGCTATGGAGTCACTGACCAAGGAGCAGATCGCAGAACTGGATATGACACGACTTCATGCTATTTCTGAAGCGTTGAATACACCGATGACGGTTCCGATGACGGTGGCGGAAGGTCAGCATGTTGACCATCCCATCTGCGGCGCGACATGCACAGATAAGTATAAGCATAGCATTGTGACAGAGTGGAAGTCCATAGACAGTGAAGCAGCACTGCAAGCTGCAACGGAAGGATATTACTACCTGACTCAGGATATCGTGACAATGGAAACATGGAAACCGAACAATAACGTGGTGCTTTGTCTGAATGGTCACAGCATTGCGGCAAACGGGGATTTTGTTGTCATTGAGATAGATAAGGGACAATTTACTCTCTGTGACTGCAATAGTAGTGAGAGTATGCACTATTTCACCACAAGCAAGGAAGGTCTGTTCACTCGATGGGTGCCGTGCGAGGAAAATACGGAGAACCGCATCTCCGTTACAGGTGGAGTTATCACTCACAGCGTGGGAAGGTCGGATTTAGGTGTGAAAGTGGATAATAACGCCACTTTTACCATGTACGGTGGAACTATTTGTGGTAATAAGCTCCAAGGCAGTTATAATGGAGCCGGTGTGTATGTGCATAATAGCACATTTAATATGTATGGCGGTGCAATCAGAGGCAATGCTGCAAGTTGGGGTGGTGGCGTCGCTGCGCTCGGTAGCACATTTAACATGTATGGTGGTGTAATCAGCGACAACATGGTCTCTGCTTCTGCTGGCGGTGTACTGTTGTCGGACAAAAGCGTCATGAACATGTCCGGCAATGCACAGATTAGTAACAACATTGCTCCCACCAAATGGACGACATCAGGTGGCGGAGTGTATATATTTGCCAGCACTGACGGAGAAGTCGGTAACTGCTTATATATGTCCGATAATGCGAAAATCAGCGGCAATACAGCCACCCAAGGAGGTGCTGTGTATGTACGTAAAAACGGTCAGGTTACCATGAGCGGCAATGCGCAGATTAGCAATAACACGGCAACCGAGAATGGTGGCGGCGTCTATGTAGAAAATAGTACTTTTAAAATTGCCGGCGGTGCTCCTCGGGTCTGTGACAACTTGTGTCAAGATGTTCAGAACAATGTCTATCTGGCTACCGGCAATGCAATTCGGATTAGTAAATTATCCACATTCGCCGGAAAAATCGGCGTATCCACCCAGGATACACCCACCGAGAGCAACCTCGTAACGGTTGCCGCGGTAGCTGTGGAGGCTGGGGGTGGCGGTCACCTGACCGAAGAAGATTTGGATCATATTTGCAGTGATAAAGAGAACCTCTATCCAGTTCTTGTGGGTGGCGAGGTGAAATTGTCGGCGACCGAACCGCATCGGCATCCCGTTTGTGGCGCAACCTGTGGTGACAGCGAGAATCATGGAAATCAGACCTGGATAGGCGTTTCCAATCTGACTGACATCAAGAGTGGGGGCTATTATTATCTGACAGACAATGTTAAATTGAATGATACATGGATCTGCACTTATGATGTAGCACTCTGTTTAAATGGAAAAACAATCACCTGTGCAGCAGAAGTTGATGCCATTCAGGTTGCGAAAGGAACGAAGCTGATTATCACCGACTGTCAGAAAGTGGTCGGCAAGATTACCCATGCACAGGATAATATAGGACGAGGTATAATGTCCTTGGGTACCTTGATACTGTATAACGGCGAAATTACCAAAAACCAGATTGCCAAAGGTAGTGGTGCCGGTGTATACGTAGATGGTGGTAATTTTTACATGTATAAGGGCAGTATCTCTGATAACAAAGTAACCATAAACGGTAACGGCGGCGGTGTGTATGCAAAAGATAGCACCAACTTCGTTATATCCGGTGGTAGTATTGACAGCAACCATGCACCGTCTAGCGGTGGTGGTATATACTATGAATCTACAATTAGTAAGTCAGTAAAATTCAATATATCTGGTGGTAATATCGTTAGAAACACAGCCGTTACTGGTAACGGTGGTGGTATATGGCTGAAGAGTGCATATGGAAATATGAGGTTTACCATGTCCGGTGGTAGGATTTCAAACAACGTCGCTAGCAAAAACGGCGGTGGTGTATATATTTCTGAGCCCTATTACGGCAAGTTTACTGTGTCCAGTACGGCACAAATCACCGACAACGCGGGTAATGGAAACGATAACAATGTCTATTTGCCCAGCGGCAAGACCATTCTCATCGGTGCGAACGGGTTGAGCAGCTCCGCCAAGATTGGCGTGACCATGGGACAGCAGCTCGCCGAGGGTGTGCGAGTTGCCATCGCCAAGGGTACAAGCGATGATTACACACTGACCGCGGATGACCTGAATGCTTTCAACAGCGATACCGGCTATTACAAGTATGCGTTAGACAACGCTGTCAACTTTTCAATCGGCGAATTACATGTGCATGGTCTCTGTGGCACGGCGAACTGCACTGAGAGTAAGAATCACAAAAATGTGCTGTGGACTGCGATCAGGACGGAAGAGGATCTGCGCAACATCAAGGGTGGAAGTAGTAGCTCACACAGACAGTATTACTATTTAACGACTAATATTGCTCTGAATAATACGAGCTGGAATCCGACAGGCTACATCTCACTTTGTTTGAATGGTTACAGCATCACAGCTAACGGCAATTTTGACACCATTACCGTAGGTGAAGGAAAAGATACGGATTCACTTACACTTTGTGACTGTAACGGCAGCGGTAACAACACAGGAGAGATTACCCATGTTGACGGTATGAAAGGGCGTGGCGTATATTTAAAACCCTTCAGTGACCTTAGCCTGTATAGTGGAAACATCACCGGCAACAACACTGATGACCACGGTGGCGGTGTGTATTTGGACGGCAGTTTCTTCTACATGTACGGCGGCAGCATCACAGACAACAGCGCAAACAATGGCGGTGGCGTGGCTGGACGTGTAAGTAATTATAAAGTGAACGGGGGGTATGTCGTTGGCAGACTCTTGATGTTAGGTGGAACGATTACCGGCAACAAGGCAGCCGCCAACGGTGGCGGCGTTGACATGGATTGCGCCTTTGAGATGTGTGGTGGCAGCATCACCAGTAACGAAGCCGATGCCAACGGCGGCGGTGTTGCCGTGAAAGGTGATCATAGCGTCGAATGGAGTGGTGGCAGTGTCACCGGTAACACGGCGAAGAACAACGGTAGTGGTGTGTATGTAGCTGAGAGTGTTGAAGCCATGGAAGTCAACGGGGATGTGAACATTACCGGCAACACCAATGGCAATGTTTATTTGCCTGGCGGCAAGACTATCACCGTCGGCTCGACTAGGGGCAGCGGCACAAGTTTGACGGATGGTGCAAACATTGGTGTGACGCTGGAAAAGCTGCCTGCGGAGGGAGATTTTATGAAGTTCGCCGAGGCAGCCACGGGTATTACCCTGACGGATGAAATTGCGGGCAAATTCACCATCGACAATAATAGCAGCAACACATACAGCGTGCAGAACATCGACAACAGTCTGTATGTGGTAAGTGGCGAGCTGCATGAGCATGCAATCTGTGGCAGTGCAGACTGCAGTCACAAGACTAAGCATGACGATGTGTTGTGGACTCCCCTGACCTATAATGCAGATACACAGGCGCTGATGCGCGGCGGAACGAAAGTAAGCAGTAGCAATGGCACAGAAGGGATGGAATACAAACTTCCTGCGGGCAACTACTACTTACTGAACGATATTACGTTTGCCGGTACGATCAAAATCTCAGGCAACGTAAATCTCTGCCTGAACGGAAAGAGCATCACCAATTCGGCACAGGATGCTTCGACGTTTGTTATTCCCAAGAATGGCAATCTGACCCTGTGCGACCACGAGAGCGGTACCATCACCTCAACCGATAAGAAGTCTGATGGTGTGCAACTCAATGCTCACTCTAGCACTGACACTGCTACATTCACCATGTATGGCGGCACCATCACCGGAAATAGGAATGGTGTGGATGGGATTTCCGGTACTGATGTGTTTAATATGTATGGCGGTACCATCACCGGCAATAAAGTAGGAGCAGATATTCCTGCGAATGTTACAATGACGGTCGGCGGCACGGCAAAGATTACCGGCAACACCGACATGAATGTTCTCCTGTTCGAATATGATGAAAACTCGAAATCATTTATCAACATTGATTCAAGCCTGACGGATGCCGCAAGTATTGGTGTGTCTATCACCAATAGCCCCACGGCAGAAGTTCCGGTTCAGATTGCTACCGGAGCAACCGGCTTGGTGGACTATACTAAGATTTTCAAGCCGGACAATACAGATAGGGGCTATATGGTTATAAAGGATGCGCAGGGTAATCTGTACCTTAGCGCCCACCAGCACAGTTGGCAATACACGCTGGGCGCAGACGGCAAGTCGATTACCGCCACCTGCGTTAATACAACGAACTGTCCCAACATTGACGGCGGCAGCGTGACCATCAAGGCACCTGAGGAGAATACTCTGATCTACGATGGCAGCAACAAAAAGGCAATACTTGAGAACAAACTGCTCACCGGTGAGAAGGATCCCACAATCAGCTACACGGTTGGAAACGGACAGGGTGCTACACTCCCTGACGGTTCCTATCCCACCAATGTCGGTGCTTATACCGCAAGCATCACAGTGGGTGGTGTGACAGCCAGTGTGACTTATGAGATTCAAAAGGCAGATCCCGCAGCGAAAAATTTTGTCTTTACCGCACCGGGCAGCTTGACATATGACGGCATGGCAAAGACTGCAGACATCAAGACTGCGACGAACATCACCGGCATGGGCGATGTTATGGTGAAATACTATCAGGGCGAGACGGAAGTGCAGCCCATGAATGCGGGTGAATACAAGGTTAAAATCAGTGTGGCGTACGGCTCGAATTTTAACGCAGCAAGTGACCTGACGGATGAAAACTGGGCGTTTAGGATTACTCCCATTATTACCGAACCGACTGTGGAACTGAGCGGTAACACAACTTATACTTATACCGGCGAACGGATTACACCGGATGTTACCGTAACCATCGATGGCAGACCGCTGACGAAGGGTACGGACTACACCATTATTTACGGTGATAACGTAAACGCCGGTACGAATGCCGGTTTCGTAACCGTTAAGGCAAAGGGGAATTATGGATTTGCAGATGTTGTTAAGAAATTTGCCATTGAGAAGGCGGATCCGAAGCTGAGCTTTGAAAAGTCCACTGTGACGACCTCCTATGGAACGCAGCCTGCCAACAATAAGCTTACCAATATGGGCAACGGCGTGGTGACTTACCAAAGCAACGACAATTCCGTTGCAACTGTGAATGAAAAAGGTGAGGTTACCGTTGTCGGAGTGGGCGAGACAACCATTACCGCGACAGCCGCCGAGACGAAGAACTATAAGTTAGGCACGGCAAGTTACACACTGACGGTGAATAAGGCACGTGTTCATATTGTACAGGCTACCGTTGCCAACAAGGAATACGATGGAAGCGTGAATGCTGACGTCACAGGGGTAGTTTTTGCCAACGAGGCAGACGTGAGAATAGATAGTCTGGTAGCGGGTATGGACTACACGGTGACCGGTGCTTTCCAAAGTGAAAACGCCGGGAAACAGGATGCAGAGGTAACGGTAAAACTTCTTGGTGAGTTTGCCTCTCACTATGAACTGACCGGCGGAACATATAAGACCAGGGCAACTATTACTGCAAAGCCTATCAGCATTGCAACCGCGCGCACGCAAGACCGCAGCTACGAGCGGAATAATACCTCCGTGACCATTTTAGAAGTGACCTTCAAAGACAGCACAAACACACTTGTTGCAACGCTGACAAGTTCCGATTATACCGCGACCGGCAAGATGGTTAATGCGAATGTCGGCACAGACAAAAAAGTTACCGTTACGGTGACCCTGCAGGGAAAAGCGGCAGACAACTATAAGCTTGTTTCCAACATGACCACCGCAAAGGTAGCGATTACGCAGGCTAAGGGCGGTGTATTGCAGGAGGAGAACTTAAAGCAGAAATTCTCCGACCGGAAGCAGAAGACCTTCACACCCGATTACACAGGACTTCCTGCCGAGGAGACATGGACATACAGCATTTCCGAGGCACAAACTTCGGGATCTGCAAAGGTGGAACCGGCTATGATTAATACAGCCGGAAAGATCACCTACAGGCTGACAGCCGGTGCGGAAAATGACACCATCTGTTGGACGGTAACGATTTCCAATCCAAATTATAAAAACTTTACCAAGGATCTGGTACTGACCCTGACGGCAAAGGAACCTCAGGAGACATTGCGCATCACCGGTGACAACACTGTGGTCTATGGACAGAAGCTGCAACTGAGCACGGTCGGCGGCTCCGGAACAGGCGAGATTACTTACAAAGTGGATGAAGTAAGAAGCACAGGCGATGCGACGATTGATGAGAATGGCGTTCTGACTCCGGTTAAGGTCGGAAGCGTTGTTATCACAGCAACCAAGGCAGGTGATGTCGATTACAGTGAGATCACCAGTGCACCTTTTGTCATTATGATTACCCAGGCTGCTACAAGCGGTGAACCGAAGTACCATAAGATTACCACAGGCGGTAAGACCCTGGCAGACGCAGGACTGACGTTGGCAGGCAGCACCATTCATCCGGCAGACGGTACACTGGAGTGGATAGATGATGCAGGTGTACTTCCCAATGACACGGCAGTCGATATGAACAAGACTTACAAGTGGCGCTTCACCCCTGCGGATACCAATTATGAGATTCTGACCGGTGAAATCGAACTTTACCATGTGGATGCTCCGGCAGTCACTGCACAGCCCAAGAGTGTATCTGTGACAGTAGGAGACACAGCAACGTTTGAAGTTACTGCAACCGGTACGGACGTAACCTATCAGTGGCAGATTGACAGAAATGACGGCAAGGGATTTGTAGACATCACCGGAGCTACCGGTGCAACCTACACCATAGGAGTAACGGATAGAGACTGCAACGGATTTAAGTACCGGTGTGTTCTCAGCAATGCGGCCGGTTCAGTTACCACCGATACCGTAGTATTGACGGTACAGTATCAGATCATTGAAGGCGCGAACGGCTCCTGGAACCAGAATACGGACGGAAGAAGTCTCAAAATCAGAGGAAACGGTGAATATTCCAAGTTCCAGAATGTAAAGGTAGATGGGAATATCATTGATTCCAAGAACTATACCGTGAGTGAGGGCTCCACGATCATCGAATTACATGCAGATTACCTGAAGACTCTGTCCGAGGGCAGTCACACCTTTGAGATCGTATGGACAGACGGCGCCGCAGGCACCAGCTTTACGGTAGCAAGGAACACCTCCGGCAGCAATAATACCGGCAGCAATAACACCGGCAATAACGATAATAATGACAGTACGGACAACTCAGCTGCCGCAGCTCCCACCGCTGCTGCTACTGCGCAGGAACTGGACAAGGTTCCGGCTACCGGAGATCCTCTCGGTATCTGGCTGATGCTCTTTGCGATATCCCTGACCGGACTCGCAGGAATGCTGGCGAGAAGAAAGAAGAACTAAGAATAACGTAAATAATATAGAAACCTCGCTACAGAGATGATACCTGTAGCGAGGCTTTTTGTCTTGCAATCTTATTTTTCATTTATTATTGACACTATACTTACCTTTTATTATAATATAAGTGAACCACTGAACTCGCGAATGCGATGTAGGTGGTGTTTTATTTTGGATATATTACTAATCCATACATATTTGTCTCATTTGCTTTCAAATTTAATTTTTCCGCTTCCTTTAACGTCACCATAACCCGTTTTACAAAGAGTTTGTCAATTACAGTTCCCACTCGTTTGGGTAACTCTTCTTTCCGAATTTCGATTTTGAAATATAAATGTACAAAAAATGAAACGAAATCACATATTTGAATAAAATAGGATTCTGATGAATTTTTTTCCATAATATCCTCGATCATATTGCTGATCGGATGATTGACAAACCCAGGCAAATATTTGGATTGGATCGGATTAAATGCACGTATAGCTCTGGCTGTCTTTCTCATAGGTGCTATTCTGCCCTCATCCGTAATCACTAAATAATTCCATTGCCCATCGCTGTCATTCTCGATACGTTGTATATTATATTTCAATGCATTTTCAAGAACGTGATAGTTATTATCTTTAAATTTTTTCTTATCAATAATCACATTTACAATCTTTAAATCCATCTTTGCAATTGTTAACGTAAATGCTTTTATTATATCTTGTTTTGTTTCTTTTGACCAATGATACTCACGATATGGATTTTTATCCGTCAAAAAATGTTTTGTATGCATCTCTTCTGATACATGAAAGCCATATTTATCTTTCAATTCTCTTCTCAAAATACGCATTTTTTCAAAATTTTGCTGCCAGCTCTCTGCAGGCATATACAAACTTGTTAAAATAAAATGGTCTGATGAATTTATTGTTACTCCGTCATCCCCTGTTTCATCAAAATATGCTATATATGTTTTCATCAATTCCCCTTTCATATTTTAGACATTTTAATGCCATTCATTTTTAATAATGAAAACTATGGTGATTCACCAAAATACTGAAATTAAATAAGATTTGAAATAGAAAATTTACTTATAGATAGAGAATAGCAAACTATTCTCAGCCTGTCAACATGACAAAATAACATTCAAATCAGGCTTTCGCACATTACAGCGATAGCAAACTAATTTGTTGACGATAAGCCATTTCTTGTATATAATAAATCGTATCACTGTATACAATTAAGAAAATGTACAAGAAGAAAAATTTGAGGAGGATATTATGACAGGAAATACGCTTGGATGGGTAATTGTGGCATTCGTGCTGTACTTACTCATGATGATTGCTATCGGGGCGTTCTACGCAAAGGGAAACAATAATTCCGAAGATTACTTTTTAGGAGGCAGAAAGCTGAACGGCTTCGTCGCTGCACTGTCTGCGCAGGCATCGGATATGAGCGGATGGCTGCTGATGGGACTGCCGGGAGCTATTTACTTAACCGGTGTCGGAGGTGACGGCTGGATCGCCATCGGACTTTTCATCGGCACGACGCTGAACTGGCTGTTCATCGCCACGAAGCTGCGCAGATATACGATCCGCGCCAACAATTCCGTTACGCTGCCGACTTATTTTGAGAACCGCTTCCATGATGAGAAGAAGGTATTGATGACTGTTTCTTCTATTACTATTGTAGTATTTTTCCTGGTATATTGTGCTTCCGCACTTTCTGCCGGCGGTCAGCTGTTTGAGTCTGTGTTTGGCATTGATTATCATGTGGCACTGACCATCGGTGCGCTGGTAGTTTTGGTCTATACCTTCCTCGGCGGATTTACCGCGGTATGTGTGACAGACTTTATCCAGGGTATGCTGATGCTGGTCGGTATTCTGGCAGTACCGCTGTTCGCTTATCATTTTCTGACAACCGGCGGCACTACATTGTCAGCCGGTCTGGAAGCCAGCGGTGCTGACAGTGCCAACTTCCTGAACCTGATGAAGAACGGTGACGGCAGCAACAATATCATCAGCGTGATCTCCGGTCTCGGCTGGGGACTGGGATATTTCGGAATGCCCCACATCCTGGTGAGATTTATGGCAGTCCGGGATGAGAAGGAAATGACTAAGTCCAAGGCTACTGCCATCAGCTGGGTAGCATTATCCCTGGGATTTGCAGTATTTATCGGTATTCTGGGCAGAGCGTATCTGCCGGAGCTGGTGAATGGCAATAATGAGAAGGTATTTATTGAGATGATCAAGAAAGTATTTACCGTGGAGATGCGTGCTCCGTTCATTGCAGGATTGTTCCTCTGTGGTATCCTGGCAGCGATCATGTCCACGGCGGATTCCCAGCTGTTAGTCAGCGCCTCCAGCGTAGCGGAGGATATCTTCAAGGGACTGCTCAAAAAGGATGCGGATGACAAGACGGTTATGAATGTGAGCCGTGTCACAGTACTGGTAGTAGCTGTGCTGGCTTATATCATCGCATGGAATCCGAACAACACCGTCATGGGACTGGTATCCAACGCGTGGGCAGGTTTAGGTGCCGCCTTTGGTCCGCTGGTAGTGATGTCCTTATATTGGAAGAGAACCAACTTCCCAGGAGCGGTAGCCGGAATTGTCACCGGTGCACTTGCCGTTATCATCTGGGATTATATTCCTCTCATGGGCGGACAGACCCTGGGTAAAGCAACCGGATTGTATTCCCTGGTAGTAGGTTTCGGGCTGGGACTTATCGCGATCATCGCAGTCAGCCTCGCTACCAAGGCTCCTTCCGAGGAAATGCTGCAGGAGTTCGAGGATGTGAAAGCGAACCGGCTGTAACAGACCGTTGATGAAATAAATATTGACAGACAAAAATACTGATGGACAGCGAAGACATCTGCCTGTCAGTATTTTTATGTATTTGTGTTGGCGAGGGTATGGGAGGCAAAAACAAGCTATCTGTACCCAGCAGAACTTGCGAAAGCGGGTATGTGAGACAAAATCAGGTCGATTATACCCTCCACCTTTGTACATCGGGGCACAGATAAGGATTTTGCCGTAATAAGCCCCGTCGATACCGGGATATCGGGGCGTAGATAAGGATTTTGCCAGAATAAGCCTCGTCGATACTGGGACATCGGGGCGCAGAAAGAGATTTTGTCAGAATAGGCCCCGGGGATATCGGACCAGCGGGGCGCAGCAAGAGATTTTGCCAGGATAAGCCCCGGGGATCTCGGACCAGCGGGGCTTAGAAAGAGATTTTGCCAGGATAAGCCCCGGGGATCTCGGACTAGCGGGGCTTAGAAAGAGATTTTGTCAGAATAAGCCCCGGGGATCTCGGACCAGCGGGGCGCAGAAAGAGATTCTGTCAAAATAAGCCCCGGGGATCTCGGACTAGCGGGGCTTAGAAAGAGATTTTGTCAGAATAAGCCCCGGGGATCTCGGACCAGCGGGGCGCAGAAAGAGATTTTGCCAGGATAAGCCCCGGCGATATCAGAACAGCGGGGCGCAGCAAGAGATTTTGCCAGGATAAGCCCCGACGATATCGGACCAGCGGGGCGCAGCAAGAGATTTTGTCAGGATAAGCCCGACGGCAACTGAGAGCATCCAAGGGGGAACGGTTTCATTTGCCATAAAAAATATTGGGCAATATTATACTGGGCTATATTATATAAGAAGAAACTCACAAAAATACAGTGGCGAACCTGTGCAAAACAGAAAAAAAGAATTGTATCTAAAAAAATACAATTTTTTGAAAAAAAGTCTTGCAATGCCCGTAAATTCAATGTATACTAATCCTTGCTGTGGCATGATAGCTGTGAAACGTGAGGTTGCCGGTTCCCAGTAATGGAGATCGGGTTTTCCGTGGAGCGAATGTCAAGTTAGAAAACTGACGGCAAGTCACTGTACCAATTAACATCTGCCTTGAGCAGTAACAACGTGTAAGTTTATGACCGGAGAGAAGAAAGCGTTGCACAAAGGTCGCAGACACACACGGGAAAGTGTACAGTCACCGCTTGTCCGTACAAAAAGTAAGTATCTACTTACAAAAGTGCGAAAAGGAGGCGACTTTTTTTATGGCAAATCAGGTAATGAGAATTACATTGAAAGCTTATGAACATCAGCTTGTTGATGCATCTGCCAAAAAAATCATCGAAACTGTTAAGAAGACCGGAGCTCAGGTGAGCGGTCCCGTACCTCTTCCTACCAAGAAGGAAGTTGTTACCATTCTGAGAGCAGTACACAAGTACAAGGACTCCAGAGAACAGTTCGAGCAGAGAACTCACAAGAGACTGATCGACATCATGGCTCCCACTCAGAAGACTGTTGATGCTCTTCAGAGACTGGAAATGCCTGCTGGTGTTTACATCGACATCAAGATGAAGAACAACTAATAAGTAAGTTTTTCAAAGTAAAGCCAAAACAACAAAACCTCTACTTAGACGTAAGAACACAGTGCGATGAACAATCGCCAGGGAAATGCGCGAAGCGTATTTCTAAGTGTTTCGCAGAAACACTTTGGGTTTTGCAAGAAACACTTTGGTCCGCTATGTAGAACACAGGAGGTAAAAATGAAGAAAGCAATTTTGACAACAAAAGTTGGAATGACTCAGATCTTCAATGAAGATGGCGTGCTCGTTCCCGTAACCGTGCTTCAGGCTGGTCCCTGCGTGGTTACGCAGGTAAAGACCGTGGAGAATGATGGCTACAGTGCTGTACAGGTAGGCTTCGTTGACAAGAAGGATAAGGTTGTTAACAAGGATGCCAGCGGCAAAAAGCAGATCGTACACAGACATGGTGTTAACAAAGCAGAGCAGGGCCACTTCAAGAAGGCTGGCGTAAGCTCCAAGAGATATGTAAGAGAGTTCAAGTTTGAGAACGCTGAGGAGTACACCCTTGGTGCAGAGATCAAAGCTGACATCTTCGCTGCAGGCGATAAGGTAGACGCTTCCGCAATCTCCAAAGGTAAGGGCTTCCAGGGCGCAATCAAGAGATTTGGACAGCACAGAGGACCTATGGCTCATGGTTCCAAGTTCCATCGTCATCAGGGTTCCAATGGTGCATGTTCCTCCCCTAGCCGTGTATTCAAGGGCAAGGGAATGCCTGGACATATGGGTTGTGTAAAGGTAACTGTTCAGAATCTTGAGGTCGTAAGAGTAGATGCTGAGAAGAATCTGCTTCTGGTAAAGGGTGCAGTACCCGGACCTAAGAAAGCTTTAGTAACCATCAAAGAGACCGTTAAGGTTGAGGCATAGTTTAGGACGAAAGGAGGACCAATCAGATGGCAAACGTATCTGTTTACAATATGGAAGGCAAAGAAGTTGGTACAATCGAATTAAACGATGCAGTGTTTGGTGTTGAAGTGAACGAGCACCTGGTACACATGGCAGTTGTACAGCAGCTTGCAAATAATCGTCAGGGAACTCAGAAAGCAAAGACCCGTTCTGAGGTATCCGGTGGCGGAAGAAAACCCTGGAGACAGAAGGGAACCGGTCATGCAAGACAGGGTTCAACCAGATCTCCCCAGTGGGCAGGCGGCGGCGTAGTATTCGCTCCCGTTCCCAGAGATTACTCTTTCAAGCTTAACAAGAAAGAGAAGAGAGCAGCTCTGAAGTCTGCACTGACCAGCAAGGTTCAGGGAAGCAGCCTGATCGTAGTTGATGAGCTGAAATTCGACGAGATCAAGACCAAGAACTTCACCAACGTTATGAATAACTTAAAGGTAGAAAAGGGACTGGTAGTGATCGCTGATAACGATACTAACGTAGTTATGTCCGCTAGAAACGTAGCTGATGTAGATACCACTCTGGTAAATACCATCAACGTTTACGACGTAATGAAGGCTAAGACAGTTGTCCTGACCAAGGCTGCTGTTGCAAAGATTGAGGAGGTATACGCATAATGGCTGATATTAAATACTATGATGTAATCCTCAAACCCGTTATTACCGAGAAGAGCATGGCCGGCATGGGCGAGAAGAAGTACACCTTCCTCGTTCACACCGAAGCTAACAAGTCTCAGATCAAAGAGGCTGTTGAGAAGATGTTCGAAGGTACCAAGGTTAAGAGTGTTAACACCATCAATATGGATGGCAAGAACAAGAGACGCGGAATGGTTACCGGCAAGACTGCCAAGACCAAGAAGGCAATTGTTCAGTTAACTGCAGATAGCAAAGAGATCGAGATCTTCGCAGGTCTGTAAGAATAAAGCTACTGCTTAAGATTCAAGTATGCGGCACTTAAGTGCTCGCGCAAAAAATCATCGTAAAGGAGATACAGTAATGGGAATTAAGACATACAACCCCTATACACCTTCCAGAAGAAACATGACTGGTTCTGACTTCTCTGAGATCACCAAGACCTCTCCCGAGAAGAGCCTGTGTGTTTCACTGAAGAAGAACTCCGGCCGCAACAATCAGGGTAAGATCACTGTGAGACATCGCGGCGGCGGTTCCAGAAGAAAATACAGAGTAATTGATTTCAAGAGATACAAGGATGGCATCCCTGCAACCGTAATCGGTATCGAGTACGATCCTAACAGAACAGCAAACATCGCGCTGATCTGCTACGAAGACGGTACCAAGTCCTATATCCTCGCTCCCGAAGGTCTGACCGACGGAATGAAGGTTATGAACGGTGCAGAGGCCGAGGTCAGAGTAGGTAACTGCTTACCTCTGTCCGAGATCCCTGTAGGTACTCAGGTACACAACATTGAGTTATATCCCGGTAAGGGCGGCCAGCTGGTTCGTTCCGCCGGTAACAGCGCACAGCTGATGGCAAAAGAAGGTAAGTACGCTACTCTTCGTCTTCCCTCCGGTGAGATGAGAATGGTTCCCCTGGTTTGCCGTGCAACTGTTGGTGTTGTAGGTAACGTTGATCATAGCCTGGTTAAGATCGGTAAAGCCGGACGTAAGCGTCACATGGGCATCCGTCCCACCGTACGTGGTTCCGTCATGAACCCCAACGACCATCCTCATGGTGGTGGTGAAGGTAAGACCGGTATCGGTCGTCCCGGCCCCAGCACACCTTGGGGTAAACCTGCTCTTGGTCTGAAGACACGTAAATCTAAGAAGGCTTCCAACAAGCTGATCGTAAGAAGACGTGACGGCAGAGCAATCAAATAGTTAAGGAGGAAAGATCATGGCTAGATCACTGAAAAAAGGACCTTTCGCAGACGCAAGCCTGTTAAAGAAAGTCGACGCTTTAAATGCATCAGGACAGAAGCAGGTTATTAAGACCTGGTCCCGTCGTTCTACAATTTTCCCTTCCTTCGTAGGACATACGATTGCTGTTCATGATGGTAGAAAGCATGTTCCCGTATACGTTACTGAGGATATGGTTGGCCACAAGCTCGGTGAGTTCGTAGCAACCAGAACCTTCAGAGGTCACGGCAAGGACGAGAAGAAATCCAAGGTTAGATAATTTTATTATTGACCTGGAGCTAAAAATATGCTATCTTTTATAGATGGCTGGGAGAGCTATGCGCTCTCCCGAGGGTCTTCCCTCGAAAGAGGAAAGAAGACGGGATATTTTTGTGCGCAGCACTTAGGAAACACACGGGTGCGTTGCGCGGTTTCAGTTTGAAAGGAGGACCAAATCTATGGCTAAAGGACATAGATCCCAAATTAAGAGAGAAAGAAACGCTCAGAAAGATACAAGACCTTCAGCTAAGCTGTCTTACGCAAGAGTATCTGTTCAGAAGGCTTGTTTCGTATTAGATGCCA
>OOBV01000250.1_pt1 | contig 55797 bp, 44 predicted proteins | sample 1671731 | NCBI WGS metagenome assembly OOBV01 (sample SAMN06348186, study PRJEB24527) | human gut metagenome | biome: human gut; feature: ankylosing spondylitis patient; material: feces | host: Homo sapiens | place: China | collected 2015-10
ATTTTGATTCATTATCCTTGACTTTCCTTTCGTTTTGTGCCTAAGCAGAGGAGCGCTTTGCCCTGCATCCCTCCTGAACATCCCTCCAATTTCCATTTGGGCGGTCCAAATCGAAAAAACGGAGTAGAGGGAAAACGTATCGAAAAATCGTGTACATTTCAAATTATTATTCGTTGAGACGTTGATTTTGCCTTTACACAATGGGAACCAGATATCACTAGATATCACTGGATGACACCAGATGAAAGATGCGGATAAAAACTCAAAATCCCTTGTGCTAATAACACGTGTGGGTTCGACCCCCACCACCGGCATCCGAAGCAGCCTGGAATCGAACGATTCCGGGCTGCTTTTCTTTTTTCAGAAAACGCTGCACCGTAACCGCCTGGGCACCCTGTACTGCCACGAGGGCGACTGGAGCTGGATCTACTTTTTCAACGGCCAGTGTGCCGACGCCGCAGGCACCGCGCTCTGGCAGTGGCTGGGGCAGCAGCGGCGCTGAACATTTTTTGTCAAAAAGCATTGACAACTGCCAATGCGCATGATAGAATCACAGATGATTTTGAGAGACGACGCAGAACAGGGTCTTTTCAAAGCAATTTTCCCATGGACCGCCCAGCGGGGCTAAGGCCATACGGACAGCCGGGTCCACTGCCGACCGGCGGTGCAAGCCGCCATTATTGATTGAGTTAGAAGCTCAAATTTTATAAGTTGGTTCCTTTACAACCATGAAATTGTGCAGCCAGTGCGCAGACTTGTGAAACGGTCAATGTGAAACGGTCAATAAAGAGCAGTAAAAGCAGAATTGCTATATAGACTCTCATCATCCCGTCTTTTTGGATCATGCTGAAACGCGGCCCGTGGCTCCGGCACATCTTGTCCGGGGGCTTTCTCCGCGCAAAAAATGGCTTTTTTCCAAGCGCAGGTCTGCACTTTTTGGTGCGGCACCTGCGCTTTTTTGTTTGTCTTGGAACCAGGGACGGAGGAAAAAAAGATGAGTGAGAACCGTACACGGTTCCGGCTGGACCAGCGCCGCGCGCCCATTTACGAAGCGCTGGAGCGGTTCCGGCAGATGCGTGTGGTGCCCTTTGATGTGCCCGGCCACAAGCGAGGCCGGGGCAACCCGGAGCTGACCGCCTTTTTGGGCCAGCAGTGCGTGGGCGTGGACGTAAACAGCATGAAGCCGCTGGACAACCTCTGCCACCCGGTGTCGGTCATCCGGGAAGCAGAAGAACTGGCCGCCGACGCCTTTGGCGCGGCCCACGCCTTCCTGATGGTGGGCGGCACCACCAGCAGTGTGCAGAGCATGGTGCTCACCGCCTGCAAGCGGGGCGACGAGATCATCCTGCCCCGCAACGTGCACCGCAGCGTGCTGAACGCGCTGGTGCTCTGCGGCGCGGTGCCGGTGTATGTGAACCCGGAGGTGGACAAGCGCCTGGGCATCTCGCTGGGCATGAAGCGGGAGCAGGTGGAAAAGGCCATCAAGGAGCACCCCAACGCGGTGGCCGTGCTGGTGAACAACCCCACCTACTACGGCATCTGCTCTGACCTGCGGGCCATCGTCAAGATGGCTCACGACGCCGGGATGCTCTGCCTTGCCGACGAAGCCCACGGCACCCACTTCTACTTCGGCAACGGCCTGCCGGTGTCGGCCATGGCAGCGGGGGCGGACATGGCGTCCGTCTCCATGCACAAGAGCGGCGGCAGCCTGACCCAGTCCAGCCTGCTGCTCATTGGCCCCAACGTGCACCAGGGCTATGTGCGGCAGATCATCAACCTGACCCAGACCACCTCCGGCAGCTACCTGCTGATGTCCAGCCTGGATATCTCCCGGCGGAACCTGGCCCTCCGGGGGCGGCAGGTGTTCCACCAGGTGGCAGACATGGCAGAGTACGCCCGGGAGGAGATCAACGCCGTAGGGGGCTACTACGCCTTTGGCAAGGAGCTGTGCAACGGCAACTCGGTGTTCGATTTTGACACCACTAAGCTCAGCGTCCACACCCTGGACATCGGTCTGGCGGGCATCGAGGTCTACGACATCCTCCGGGACGAGTACGACATCCAGATCGAATTCGGCGACATCGGCAACATCCTGGCCTACCTGTCCATCGGCGACCGGCCCCAGGAGGTGGAGCGGCTGGTCAGTGCCCTGGCAGAGATCAAACGCCGCTACCGCACCGACGGCTCCGGCCTGCTGAGCCAGGAGTATATCGACCCGGTGGTGGCAGCCAGCCCCCAGGAGGCCTTCTACGCCCCCAAAAAGAGCCTGCCCCTCCGGGACACCGAGGGCATGGTGTGCAGTGAGTTCGTTATGTGCTACCCCCCGGGCATCCCCATCCTGGCTCCCGGCGAGCGCATCACCAAGGAGATCCTGAACTACATCGAGTACGCCAAGGCCAAGGGCTGCAGCATGACTGGCCCGGAGGACCCGGAGATCCAGCACCTGAACGTTCTGGCATAAGGGAGGGAACGATATGGAATTTTGGTTTTCGGAATTTCACACCCCGGACGTAAAACACAGCATCCGGGTGAACAAGCAGCTCTACTCCAAGCAGAGCGACTACCAGCGCATCGACATCTTTGAGACCCCGGAGTTTGGCCGGGTGCTGACCCTGGACGGCAACGTGATGCTGACCGAACGCGACGAGTTCATCTACGACGAGATGATCGTCCATGTGCCCATGGCGGTGCACAAGGAGGCCAAGGACATCCTGGTCATCGGTGCCGGAGACGGCGGCGTGGTCCGGGAGCTGACCCGGTACGACCGGGTGGAGCGCATTGACCTGGTGGAGATGGACCCCCAGGTGGTGGAGGCCTGCCGTGCCTATCTGCCCGGCAACGCCTGCCGCATGGACGACCGCCGGGTCCACATCTACTTTGAAAATGCCCTGAAGTTCATCCGCCGCTGCGAGGAGGAGTACGACCTGATCATCGTGGATTCCTCCGACCCCTTCGGCCCCTCCGAGGGCCTGTTCACCCGCGAGTTCTACGGCAGCTGCTTCAACGCCCTGAAAGAGGACGGCATCATGGTCAACCAGCAGGGCAGCCCCTTCTACGCCGAGGACGCCAGCGCCATGCAGCGCAGCCACAAGCGCATTGCTTCCACCTTCCCCATCAGCCGGGTGTATCAGGCTCACATCCCCACCTTTGCGGCGGGCTACTGGCTGTTCGGCTTTGCCAGCAAGAAATACCACCCCATCGACGATCTGGATGCCGCAGCCTGGAAGGCTTTGAATATGCGCACCCGCTACTACACCACCCGGCTGCACGTCGGGGCATTCTACCTGCCGGCATTCCTCGAAGAGATGCTGCGGGAAGTGGAGGAACACTGATGCGACCCAACATTGAAAACTTCATCGGCTGCGACAGCAGCTACCGCGCCGCCAGCATCGTGCTGTACGGTGCCCCCTACGATTCCACCACCAGCTACCGCCCCGGTGCCCGGTTCGGCCCGGCGGCCATCCGCCACGAGAGCTACGGCCTGGAGACCTACAGCCCCTACCAGAACGCTGACCTGACCGACTTTGACATCTTTGACAGCGGCGACCTGGAGCTGTGCTTCGGCTCCAGCGAGAGCGCTCTGGCCGACATCGAGGCCCGCGCCGCCGAGATCTTGCACGACGGCAAGTTCCCGCTGCTGCTGGGCGGCGAGCATCTGGTTACGCTGGGCGCGGTGCGGGCTGCGGTGCAGAAATACCCGGACCTGCACATCGTCCACTTTGACGCCCACGCCGACCTGCGGGACGACTACCTGGGGGCGAAGCTGAGTCACGCCTGCGTGCTGCGCCGCTGCCACGAGCTGGTGGGCGACGGCCATATCCACCAGTTCTGCATCCGCAGCGGCGACCGCGCCGAGTTCGAGTTTGCCGCCCAGCACACCGAGCTGCACAAGTTCGACTTCACCGGCCTGGCCCAGCTGACGGCGCAGCTGTGCGAGAGCAAAGTGCCCGTGTACCTGACCATTGATCTGGACTGTCTGGACCCCTCCTGCTTCCCCGGCACCGGCACCCCGGAGGCCGGCGGCGTGAGCTTTCTGCAGCTGCTGGAGGCCATCCGCACCGTGACCAAGGCCAATATCATCGCAGCCGACCTCAACGAGCTGGCCCCCACGCTGGACACCACCGGCGTGTCCACCGCCACGGCCTGCAAGGTCCTGCGCGAAACGCTGATTGCGCTGGACAAGGGCTGGCCCGGCTTTCAGGCATAAATCAAAATCATTGACATAAAGGAGAAACCAACATGAGCAAAGTTCTGATCATCGGCTGCGGCGGCGTGGCCTCCGTTGCCATCCACAAGTGCTGCCAGGTGCCCGAGGTGTTCACCGAGATCTGCATCGCCAGCCGCACCAAGGCAAAGTGTGACAAGCTGGCCGCCGAGCTGGCCCCCAAGACCACCACCAAGATCACCACCGCCCAGGTGGACGCCGATAAGACCGAAGAGGTCATCGCCCTCATCCAGGCCTACCAGCCGGACCTGGTGATGAACATCGCCTTGCCCTATCAGGACCTGACCATCATGGACGCCTGCCTTGCCTGCGGCGTCAACTATATGGACACTGCCAACTACGAGCCGGAAAACACCGATGACCCCGAATGGCGCGCCGTCTACGAGAAGCGCTGCAAGGAAGCCGGTTTCTCTGCCTACTTTGATTACAGCTGGCAGTGGGCCTACGCCAAGAAGTTCGAGGAAGCCGGCCTCACCGCCCTGCTGGGCAGCGGCTTTGACCCGGGTGTCACCCAGGCTTACTGCGCCTACGCCAAGAAGCACGAGTTCGACACCATTGACACCATCGACATCCTGGACTGCAACGGCGGCGACCACGGCTATGCCTTTGCCACCAACTTCAACCCGGAGATCAACCTGCGCGAGGTGTCTGCCCCCGGCAGCTACTGGGAGAACGGCCACTGGGTGGAGATCCCGGCCATGAGCATCAAGCGGGAGTACACCTTCGACCAGGTGGGCCAGAAGGATATGTACCTGCTGCACCACGAGGAGATCGAGTCGCTGGCCAAGAACATCCCGGAGGCCAAGCGCATCCGCTTCTTCATGACCTTTGGTCAGAGCTACCTGGACCACATGCGCTGTCTGGAGGACGTGGGCATGCTGTCCACCACCCCGGTCAACTTCAACGGCCAGGAGATCGTGCCCATCCAGTTCCTGAAGGCTCTGCTGCCGGACCCCGCCAGCCTGGGCCCCCGCACCAAGGGCAAGACCAACATCGGCTGCATCTTTACCGGCAAAAAGGACGGCAAGGATAAGACCTATTACATCTACAATGTCTGCGACCACCAGGAGTGCTACCGCGAGGTAGGCAGCCAGGCCATCAGCTACACCACCGGCGTGCCTGCCATGTGCGGTGCCCTGATGCTGCTGACCGGCAAGTGGACCACCAAGGGCGTCCACACCGTAGAGGAGTTTGATCCGGATCCGTATCTGGAGGCCCTGGATCAGTACGGCCTGCCCCGCAGCGAGAGCCACAGCCCGGCTCTGGTGGACTGATGCGGCTGGAGGATCGCCGCCCGGCCTTTGCAGGGCTGGCAAACCTGACGGAACAGCAGCTGCAAAGTCTGCCCACCCCCTGCTACCTGCTGGACGAGGCCCAGCTGCGCCGGAACGGTCAGATCATGCTGGAGCTGCAGCAGCGCACCGGATGCCGGGCTCTGCTGGCCCAAAAGGCCTTTTCCAACTTTGACGTCTACCCGGTGCTGGCCCCCTACCTGGCAGGCACCGAGGCCAGCGGCCTGTACGAGAGCCGCCTGGGCCGGGAGCAGCTGCCGGAAAAGGAGAACCATGTGTTCTGCGCCGCCTACCGGGCAGACGAGTTCGCAGAGCTGTTGCAGTACGCCGACCACATCGTGTTCAACTCCCCCGGCCAGCTGGCAAAGTTTGGCCCGGCAGCCAAGGCCGCCGGCAAAAGCGTGGGCCTGCGGGTAAACCCCGAGTGCTCCACCCAGGAGGGCCATGCCATCTATGACCCCTGCGCCCCCGGCAGCCGTCTGGGCACCACCCGGGCCCAGTGGGACGCCGCTGTGGCGGCCCACCCGGAGCTGCCGGAGCTGCTGGATGGCCTCCACTTCCACACCCTCTGCGAGCAGGACGCCGACGCCCTGGCTGTGACCCTGAAAGCGGTGGAGGCAACGTTCGGGGATCTGCTGCCCAAGATGAAGTGGGTGAACTTTGGGGGCGGCCACCACGTTACCCGGCCCGGCTATGACCTGGCCACCCTGGAGCAGTGCATCTGCCAGGTGCAGCAGACCTATGGGGTGCAGGTGTACCTGGAGCCGGGCGAGGCCTGGGCGCTGAACGCGGGCTACCTCGTCACCACCGTGCTGGACACCTTGTGCAACGGGGATACCAGCCTTGCCATTCTGGACACCTCTGCCGCCTGCCACACCCCGGATGTGATCGAGATGCCCTACCGCCCGCCCCTGCTGGACGCCGGAGAACCCGGCGAAAAGCCCTGCACCCTGCGGCTGGGCGGCCCCACCTGCCTGGCAGGGGATGTGATGGGAGACTACAGCTTCAAGGCCCCTCTGGCCCCGGGCCAGCGGCTGGTGTTTGGAGATATGGCCATCTACACCACCTGCAAAAACAACACCTTTAACGGGATGCCCTTGCCGGATATCTGGCTTTTGCGGTCCGACGGCAGCCTGGCCCGGCTGGCCCACTTTGGCTACCAGGATTTCCGCTGCCGTCTGGGAGGCCGGGGAGAGGACACCTTGGGCACAGCATCTGTCCAAATTTAAGGGCACTGTCTCTGCCAGAAAAACAGCTCCGGCCTCCGGGCCGGTGGCAGGAAATTCCAAGCGGCAAAGGTTCTTTGCGAAGTTTGGTATGACAGTTACAATAGCGCAACAAATATCACCTGTTTTCGTGACTTTTTCACGAATCGGCCTCTGATTTTTTAGGGAACTCCCCCATTGACAGCCCGGGCTTTTGTTCGATATAATTGAGACAAGGAAAGCGTCACCCCGCCGGGGGATGCAGCTCCGTGAATCACGAAACATATCCACAAAAACAACCAGACTGGAGGGAGATCCTATGAAAAACCTGAAGAAGTTCGCAGCCCTGTTACTGGCAGGTGCCATGGCTCTGCTGATGCTTACCGCCTGTGGCGGCGGCGGCGGGTCCGTCAACAACCCTGAGGAGCAGAAAGTGCTGAGCCAGATCAGCACCCAGAAGGGCGTCCAAGTGACCAATGATACACAGCTTCGTGCAGTGGCTAAAGCTCAGCTGGACGAGGATCTCAACGGTCAGTTCAACGTCCTTGGCTATGCTGGGGCATTCCGTATCAACAAGAAGCAGGTAGGGAATGATCTGGCGATTGTGATCACCGCCCGGTATGACTACAAGGATACATTCCTGAATCTAGTGCTGACTGAGATTTCGAAGTATGTCAATACGAAGGTCGATGCCAGCGTGAACCAGGATGGCATCTGGTCCAATGTAGGTGTTGTGGTCAGCGGCGATAACGAGCGGAGCTATATCGGTATCGCTGTCCGCATTAAGGACTACTACGGTACTATGGGTAAATAATAATTCCTCATCCTTTCCCCCGGAGTGTGGCTGCAAAGCTGCCCTCCGGGGCTTTTTTGTGCCCTTTGGCAGGGCGGTGGACGCGCTCACCAGATCCAGGCAGCCCCAGCTGGTACAACCTCCGTTTCACTTCTCCCGCCGGACCTGACCGCCCTGCGGCAATGAGCTGCCGGTAAAGCAAAAGCAGCCGCGTGCCTTCCAAAAGGTACGCGGCTGCTTTTTGTCTGCCTTGCCCATAGACACAGAAAACCGCCGGAGGTTTCCCTGCCGACGGTTCTCTGTATGATGATAGGAGGATCAAAAAATGATCGTCACATAATTGCAGCTTAGTTCAGGATGGTCTGCTCGGTCTCGATGTCGAACAGGTGGACCTTGTGCGGGTCAAAGGCAACGCGGACGGTGTCTCCGTTGCGGGCCTTGGAGGTGGGAGCCACACGAGCGGTCATCTTGTTGCCCTTGTACTCCAGGTACAGGTAGATCTCGGCGCCCATCATCTCGGACACTTCGACCTGAGCATCCAGCTGGCAGTCGGTGTGCTTTGCCATGAACTCGGGCTCGTCGTCGATATCCTCGGGACGGATGCCCATCTTGACCTTCTTGCCAACGTAAGCATCCAGCTTGCCGTCGGCGGTCTTTTCCTTGGGCAGGGGGATCACGTCGCCGCCCAGGTCAATGCCGTACAGCTCGCCCTTCTTGATCAGGGTGCCGTCCAGGAAGTTCATCTGGGGGCTGCCGATGAAGCCTGCAACGAACATGTTGCACGGCATATCGTACAGGTTCTGCGGGGTATCGACCTGCTGGATGATGCCATCCTTCATGACGACGATGCGGTCGCCCATGGTCATAGCCTCGGTCTGGTCGTGGGTAACGTAGATGAAGGTGGTAGCCAGCTTCTTGTGCAGCTTGATGATCTCGGTGCGCATGCTGGTACGCAGCTTGGCATCCAGGTTGGACAGGGGCTCGTCCAGCAGGAAGACTGCCGGGTTGCGGACCATTGCACGGCCCAGAGCAACACGCTGACGCTGACCACCGGACAGAGCCTTGGGCTTGCGGTCCAGCAGGTGCTCGATCTCCAGGATCTTGGCTGCCTCATGCACGCGCTTGTCGATCTCGTCCTTCGGGGTCTTGCGCAGCTCCAGACCGAATGCAATGTTCTTGTAAACGGTCATGTGGGGGTACAGAGCGTAGCTCTGGAACACCATGGCGATGTCGCGGTCCTTCGGGGGAACGTCGTTGATCAGACGGCCGCCGATGTACATTTCGCCCTTGGAGATCTCCTCCAGGCCGGCGATCATGCGCAGGGTGGTGGACTTGCCGCAGCCGGAGGGGCCGACGAAGATGATGAATTCCTTATCCTGGATCTCCAGGTTGAAGTCGGTGACGGAAGGAGCGGTAGCGCCCGGGTAGATCTTATAGATGTGCTGGCAGCTAATCGAAGCCATAATCGTTTGCCTCCATAATCTTGTGTTTGCAGCGCCCTTGACGGCGCTTCGGTTCGTTGGTATTATAATAACAGATTATTTTGTGATATAAAATAGCATTTTATTGATTTGAGGTGTCGGATATTGCTGTTTGACTGGAATGCCGTGGCCGCGCCCGGGCAGGTGCAGGATGTGCAGCCCTGCGCGCCCCTCACCCTGACCGGCGACGGGCTGTGGGTCTGCCTTGTTTCCAGCGGGCGGTGCACCGCCAGTGTGCCCTCGGCCGGGCCTCTGCCCGCCGGGGCTGCGCTGCTGCTGCCGCCCCAGAGCGTCCCGGCCGGGCATCTGGTGCTGAGCCGCGCCCCGCTGGTGCTGGAGCCGGAGGGCAGCTGCCACCTGCTGTGCGTCCAGCTCACCGGGCAGGCCAGCGCCCAGTTTCTGACCGGGCTGCACGAGCTGCCTTTTCTGGCCCGGGGCGAGACCTGCCCCGCCGCCGCCGAGCTGCTGGACCGCCTTGCCTCGGAGCAGGACTTGCCGGGCCGGGTGCGCAGCCAGCTGGCCTTTGCCCTGTTGTGTGAGCTGGCCGACGCCGACAGCGCCGCCCCGGCCCTGCCGCCGCTGGTGCAGGCCGCCATCGCGGACATCCGGGCCAACTACGCGGGCCTGTACGGCGTGGAGGAGCTCAGCGAGCAGCTGGGGGTGTCCAAGAGCCATCTGGTGCGCACCTTCACCGCCGCGCTGGGCATCCCGCCGGGGCGCTATCTGACCCGGGTGCGGGTGGAAGCCGCCCAGCGGCTGCTGCTGCACCGGGAGTACACGCTGGACGTGGTGGCCAGCCTGTGCGGCTTTTCCGGGGCCAACTACCTGTGCCGGGTGTTCAAAAAAGAAACCGGCCAGTCCCCCGCACAATGGCGGACACTGGCCGGTCACACCGCGCAGTCCGGGCTTTCGCCCGAAGAAGCTCTGCGCGAGCAGGAGCTTTATATTTAAGGTTGCGGCTTGGGGCGCAGCAGCAAAAACAGGGTCAGCAGCGCCGTCAGCAGCTCCGATGCCGGGAAGGCCGCCCACACGCCGTTCATGCCAAAGAGGGCGCTCATCACCAGCGAGCAGACCACAATGGCCGCCACGCCGCGGCAGATGGAGGTGACCGAGGCTTCCACCGGGCGGTTGGTGGCGCTCAGGTAGCCCGCCGCCACGATGTTGAACCCGGCAAAGAAGTAGCCCACGAAGTACAGCCGCATGCCGTTGTGGGCAAACCGGGCCATCTGCGCCGAGTTTTCACTGTTGAACCAGCCCACCAGCGTGTCGGTCATGCCGAACACCACCGCGTACAGCACGGCCGCCAGTGCCAGCGCGGTGCAGCTGCCCAGAATGAGCAGCTTCCGGGCTCCGGCGCGGTCGCTGTGGCCGTAGCAGCGGCTCACCAGCGGCTGGGCACCCTGGGCCACACCGTTGAAAATGGCGGTGGCCACCAGCGCAAAGTTGGCCACGACGCCGTAGGCCGCCACGGCCACATTCCCGGCCAGACCCAGCAGCAGGAAGTTGAACACCGTCGTGGTCACGCCGGAGGACATCTCCCCCACAAAGCCGGAGATGCCCAGCTGGCAGCTCTGCCCCAGCAGCTTTGCCGAGGGCAGCTGCCGCACGAACTGCACCGTGTTGTCTTTTTGGAAGAAGTGGCGGCTGCAGATGGCGATGCTGAGCATCGGTGAAACGGCGGTGGCCAGTGCCGCACCGGCCAGCCCCAGCCCCATGGGGAACATGAAGATGTAGTCGAACACCACATTGAACAGGCTGCCGCTCAGCGTGGCCACCATGGCCAGCGAGGGCGCACCGTCGTTGCGGACAAAGGCCGACACGATGTAGTTGCACATAAAAAAGGGGGTGAACAGCAGAAAGATGCGCGCATAGGGGATGCCCAGCGCCACGATGCCGGCATCGCCGCCCATGAGCCGCAGCAGTGTGCCGGGGCAGAAGATGCCCACCAGCACAAAGGGCACGGCCAGCAGGCCGGCGCAAAAGACGGCATTGGAGAAATACCGCTGTGCCGCCCGCTCCTCGCCCTGTGCGCGGAGGATGGCGTAGCGGGTGGCCGCACCTAGACCGATCATGGAACCGATGGCAAAAATGAAGTTGTAAATGGGCAGGCAGAGGTTGAGCAGGGTCACGCCGTCGGTGCCCGCCGCCTGCGAGATAAAATAGGTATCGGCCAGAATATAGCAGGACGTGCCCAGCAGACCGAAAATATTCTGCGATACATATTTAAAGAACTGCTTTGTCAGATTCATCTTGGTTTTCCCTTTTTCCCGGAAATTGTCATACACAAAGCGGTATTGTAGCACACCCCGTGCGTCAAGTCAATTCCAAAAATGCCCTGCAGCGCAGAAAGAGGAAGCATCAAGCAAAGGAGAAGTGCACTATGGATTACAAACACGCAGCACAACAGGTCCTGGACTGCATCGGCGGAAAGGACAACATCCTGTCGGCCGCACACTGCGCCACCCGCCTGCGTCTGGTCATCGCAGACAACGCAAAGGTCAACAAGCAGGAGCTGGAAAACGCCGAGGGTGCCAAGGGCGTTTTTGAGGCACAGGGCCAGCTGCAGATCATCTTTGGCACCGGCACGGTGAACAAGGTATACGACGAGTTCATCCAGCTGGCCGGCATCGAGGGCGGCAGCAAGGAGGACGTGAAGCAGGCGGCCGCCGCCAAGGCACCCTGGTATCAGCGAGCCATCAAGACCCTGGGCGACATCTTTGTGCCCATCATCCCCGCCATCGTGGCTTCCGGCTTCCTGATGGGCATCATGGAAGCGCTGAACTTCATGGTGAACAACGGTTTCCTGAACATCGACACCACCGGCTCGGTGTATGTGTTCGCCAAGCTGTTCTCTAATACGGCCTACACCTTCCTGCCCATCCTCATCGCCTACTCTGCCGCCAAGGTGTTCGGCGGCAACCCCTATCTGGGTGCAGTCATCGGCATGATCATGATCCACCCCGACCTGCAGAACGCCTGGACCGTTTCCAACGGCATCAACGTGATGCAGCCGGTGTTCGGCGGCCTGTACTCGGTGCCGCTGGTGGGCTATCAGGGCCACGTCATCCCGGTCATCATCGCCGTGTGGCTCATGTGCCAGATCGAAAAGCGGCTGCACAAGGTGGTGCCCGCCATGTTTGACCTGTTCGTCACCCCGCTGGTGTCCGTGTTCGTCACCGGTTACCTGACCCTGGCCGCCATCGGTCCCGTGTTCACCAAGTTGGAAAACGGCATCATCACCGGCGTGCAGACCCTCATCACCCTGCCCTACGGCATCGGCTCCTTCATCATGGGCGGCCTGTACGCGGTCACCGTCGTGGCCGGCATCCACCACATGTACACCCTGATCGACCTGGGCCAGCTGGCCCGCTACGGCTATACCTACTGGCTGCCGCTGGCCAGCGCCGCCAACGTGGCACAGGGCGGTGCCGCTCTGGCCGTGGCCCTCAAGAGCAAGGACACCAAGGTCAAGTCCATGGCCCTGCCCTCTGCCCTGTCCGCCTGCATGGGCATCACCGAGCCTGCCATCTTCGGCGTGAACCTGCGCTACTTCAAACCCTTCCTCGGCGGCCTGCTGGGCGGTGCCTGCGGCGCATGGTACGCCAGCATCGTGGGTCTGGGTGCCACCGGCACCGGCGTCACCGGCATCTTCGGCATCCTGCTGCACCTGCACATGCCGCTGCAGTACATCATCATGATGGCCATCTCCTTCGGCGTGTCCTTCGCCGTAACCTGGGTCATCTGGAGCCCTGAGGAGGTCAAGGCATGAACGCACTCCAGCGCGACCTGAAAAAGCTGGTGCCTCTGGTGGAGTCGCTGGGCAAGGAAACCGTTGCCGCCGACCCCCACCGCCAGCGGTTCCACCTGCAGCCCCCGGTGGGCTGGCTGAACGACCCCAACGGTCTGTGCGTCTACGGCGGGCAGTACCACGCATTCTTCCAGTACGGCCCCTTCGACGTGAACGGCGGGGTCAAGCACTGGGGCCACGCCGTGAGCTCCGACCTGCTCCACTGGGAGCAATTGCCGGTGATGCTCTATCCGGACGAGCCTTTTGACTGCCACGGTGCCTACTCCGGCTCGGCCCTGGTGGAGGATGGCACCATGTACCTCTACTACACCGGCAACGTCAAGCACCCCGGCAATTTCGATTACATCAAGGAGGGCCGCGGGCACAACGTCTGCCTGGCCGTCAGCAAGGACGGCGTGACCCTCGACAGCAAGCAGTGCCTGCTGACTAACCGCGACTACCCCGCCGGGCTCACCTGCCATGTGCGGGACCCCAAGGTGTTCGCCTACGAAGGCCGGTACTACATGGTGCTGGGTGCCCGCACGCTGGAGGACAAGGGCGAAGTGCTGGTGCTGGAAAGCACCGACAAGCTCCACTGGACCCACATCAGCACCCTGACCACCCCGGAGCCCTTCGGCTACATGTGGGAGTGCCCGGACCTGTTCTGTCTGGACGGGCAATGGTATCTGGCGGTGTCCCCCCAGGGCATCCAGTGCCAGAATGTCTACGGCTGCGGCTGGTTTGCCATCCACGGTGACTGGCGCGGGGACTGCACCCTGAGCGAATTCCACGAGCTGGACGCAGGCTTTGATTATTACGCCCCCCAGAGCTTTGTGGACGGCAACGGCCGCCGCATCCAGATCGGCTGGATGGGCATGCCGGACGCCGACTACGGCAACGCGCCCACCGTGGCTTACGGCTGGCAGCACTGCTTCACCGTGCCCCGCGTGCTGACGACCGGGCCGGACGGCACCCTGCTGCAGAACCCGGTGCCGGAGCTGGACGCGCAGCGCAGCGCCGCCGCCCTGCATGCCGCCAGCGGCGAGGAAGTGTTCCTTGCCCCGCGCTTCGACCTGACCGCCGCACCCGCCGGAGACTTCTGCCTGACGGTTGCGCAGGGGGTGCAGCTGGTGTATACTGAACAGGACTGCACCTGCACCCTGCGCTTCACCGACCCCGCTCTGGCCGACGGCCGCACCGTGCGCCGCGCCCGGCTGGCAGCCCCCTGCCGCAGCCTGCGGGTGGTGGGCGACCATTCCTCGCTGGAAATTTTCCTGAACGGGGGAGCCACAGTGTTCAGCACCCGGTACTACCCTGCCCCCGGCGACGTGAGCGTAAAGCTGACCGGGGCAGCCTGTGAACTCTGCAATTTGTGATCTGGAGGTTTTCTATGCCCGGCAATACTCTGTTTTCCATCGGCGAAGCGCTGATCGACATGATCCCGTCCCGCGTAGGATGCACCTTTGACGAGGTGCCGTCCTTCAGCCCGCGCACCGGCGGCGCACCGGCCAATGTCTGCGCTGCCTTTGCCCGTCTGGGCGGTGCCAGCAGCTTTCTCACCCAGCTGGGCGATGACCCCTTCGGCCACAAAATCGCACGGGAGCTGGAAGCCTGCGGCATCGACCTGAGCCATCTGGTGTTCACCGACAAGGCAAACACCGCCCTTGCCTTCGTGAGCCTGGAGGAGGACGGCAACCGCACCTTCAGCTTTTACCGCAAGCCCTCGGCCGACCTGCTGTATGCCCCGGAGCAGATCGACCTGGCTTGGTTCCGCGACGCTTTTGCCCTGCACTTCTGCAGCGTCTCGCTGGTGGACAGCCCCATGCGCCACGCCCATCTGGCCGCCATCGGAGCCGCCCGGGAGGCCGGTGCGATCGTGAGCTTTGACCCGAACCTCCGCTTTCCCCTCTGGCCCGACCGGGAGATGCTGCGCCAGACCGTGCTGCAGTTCCTGCCGCTGTCCAACATCCTGAAGGTCTCGGACGAGGAATTGGAGTTCCTCACCGGCACCGCCGACATCGAAGCCGCCCTGCCCCAGCTGTTTGCCGGGGATGTGCAGCTGGTGCTGTACACCTGCGGCAGCAAGGGGGCCCACGCCTACACCCGCGCCGCCCATGCCTTTGCCCCCTGCCAGAAGGTCAGGGCCGTGGACACCACCGGTGCGGGCGACGGCTTCATCGGCTCCTTCCTGTGGCAGCTGAGCCGGGACGGCGTGACGGTGGACAAGCTGGAAAAGCTGCCCCGCAAAAAGCTGGAGGAGTACCTGGACTTTTCCAACCGGTTCTGCGGCCTGAGCGTACAGAAGCACGGTGCCATCGACAGCTACCCCACCCTGCCCGAGATGGGCCTCTGATCCTCTCGCATCCTGCGCCCGTTCCGGCCTTTACCGTCGGAACGGGCGTTTTTGCTTTCCGCGTTGTAATATCGCATCCAAATATAACAGATGTAACTTATTTCTGCACTCCTGTTTTTTGCCTGCCGGGTTGTGGTGGGTCGGAAGATGTGTTACCATAGAACCAACAGACAGGAGGTTCTTTATGCCGTTTGAATTCGCATTTCTGGACTGGCTGCAGCAGTTCCACAACCCGGTGCTGGATGCGCTGGCCGTCTTTCTCAACTACGCCGGTGAGCACGGTGAGATCTGGATCGCGTTCACGCTGCTTTTGCTGCTGTTCCGCCGCACCCGCAAGGCCGGGTGCGCCATGGCCACGGCGCTGGTACTGTATCTGGTGGCCGGGGACTGCATCCTCAAGCCGCTGTTCGCCCGGCCCCGCCCCTGCGACGTGAACACGGCGATCACCATTCTGGTCAAGCGTCCCCATGGCCACTCCTTCCCCTCCGGGCACACGGCCTCGGCTTTTGCGGCAGCCTTTGCGCTCTGGCTGCAAAACCGGAAGTTGGGCGTCCCCGCGCTGGTGCTGGCGGCTTTCATCGCCTTTACCCGGCTGTACCTGTATGTGCACTTCCCCACCGATGTGCTGGGCGGCCTTGTGCTGGGCCTTGCACTGGGTTTCTTCGCCTCGTGGATCGTCGACCAGCTGGCAAACAAGTCCAAGAAAAAACAAAGCGTATAATGTAAAACACCCTCCGCTGGAGCAGAACGGCTCCAATGGAAGGTATTTTTATTTGCTTTGTCGGCCACACTTTACGGTACCGGCCCACCACAGTACTTCCCTGTGCGGGCCGAAAAAAGAAGAACCGCCGCGTCGTTCTCTTGTGTGATGCAGCGGCTCTTCCTTTGCAGATGGGATCTTGCTTTTCTTCCTGTTGCAGGGGCTTATTTCTTAGCTTCGGCGCGCTTGCCCAGTGCGTAGGTTGCAACGAATCCCAGGACCACAGCCACAATCATCACGATGACCGAGACGATAAGGTTGTAACTGGAACCGGTGGGGTCAATGTAGGCAGGCAGGCTGATGAAGCCCGGCGTGGAGATAACGTACTGGGTCATGCCCAGGATACCGGCCAACAGACCACCGATGCCGCCACCGATCATAGCGCCAATCAGCGGGTAGGTCTTGGGGAACAGCACACCGTAGACGCCCGGCTCGGTGATGCCGCACAGAGCGGTGATACCGGCGGAGACGCTGACGGACTTTTCTTCCACATTCTTGGACAGCAGGGATGCGGCCAAGCAGGCACCACCAACGGCCACGTTTGCGGGAGCCATGCCAGTGCAGATCAGCGGGTCAGAGTTGACAGCTGCCATCAGGGCAAAGACCACAGGGTAGGTGGCGTTGTTCATGCCAAAGAAAACCATCAGCGGGGTGGTGATGCCGATGACCATGACGGCCAGCGCGGGAACTGCCTGGTACAGAGCGTAAACACCGTTTGCCAGCCAGGTGCCCACGGTGTTGCCGATGGGGCCGAGAACGATCAGGGTGACAGGCACCGTGATCAGCATGGTCAGCAGCGGGACGACGATGGTCTTGAGAAAGACCGGGATATGCTTTTGCAGGAACTTGTAGACCACGCTCATGAACAGCACGCCCAGAATGACCGGGAACACGGTGCTGTTATAGCTGATAGCCTGCACCGGGATGCCGAAGAAGTCCAGACCTTCGGCACCGTTGATGCTGGAGTACAGCAGGATCGCGCCCAGAAATGCGCCCAGGAAACCATTGGATTTCAGGCGGGCAGCGGCTGCAAAGCCGATGAAGATGGGCAGGAAGTAGAAGGTCGCCTGGTTGATGGCGTAGAAGATGGTGTAGGTGCCAGACTCCGTCGAGACGCCGAACACGTTGGTCAGCAGGGACAGCACCGCACCAGTCAGGCCGCCTGCCACCAGCACCGGGATCACCGGGCTGAACGTGCCGCCGATGAAGGAGAGGATCGCGTTGCCGATGTTGCCGTGATCCTGTGCCAGATCCTTGGCTGCGGCCTCATCGTCCTGCACGCTGCCGCCGGCCTGGATGCCGTCGATCTTGACGACCTCTTCATACAGGTCAGGGACATCCTGGCCGATGACCACCTGATATTCGCCGTTCTGGATGATGACGTTCAGCACGCCGGGCACCTGCTTGACGGCATCGGTGTCAAACTTGGATCGATCCCGCAGTACAAGGCGCAGACGGGTCATGCAATGGGTCGCGCTGACAATGTTGTCCGCTCCGCCGGCCTGCTTGATGATGCCGGCCGCCATGGCCTTATAATCCTTCTTTGCCATTATTTCAGCATCTCCTTTCCCCAGTCCTGACCGTTGGAACGGATCAGCTTGGAGTACCAGTAGAAGGAATCCTTCCGGATACGTTTCATGGACAGCTCTTCCACGCTCTTGGCCGCGTTCTGCTCCTCATCGGTGGTGTCGATGTACACCAGACCGTAACGCTTTGCCATGCCATTGCCGGTGGACAGCAGATCGGTGAAGGACCAGGGGTTGTATGCGATGACCTCGCAGCCGTCCTCGATGGCCATGCCCAGCTGATAAATGTGCTCCCGCAAGTAGTCGATGCGGCCCTGATCGTGCACCTGGCCGTCGGCGTCCTTCGTCTCATGGGCGCCATAACCGTTCTCGGTGATCATCATGGGCAGGTGATAGTGATCCCACAGGTAACGCATCTCATAGCGCAGGCAGGAGGGGTCGATCTCCCAATCCCAGTCGGTGTACTCGACATAGGGATTGCGGGTCAGAGCGTAGCGGCCCGGCTCCACGGGGAACACCATCTGGCCCTTGACGCCGTTCTTATTCAGCAGATAATCCTGCTGTTTTGCGTCATGCGGCGCATACTTTGCAACGTTGCTGCGGTAGCAGTTGACGGCGATGAAATCGATTTTGGCGCTCTTCATCAGTTCTGCATCGCCGGGCTGCATTCCGATGTCGATGTCGTTCTCTTTCCAGTAGTGCTTGATAAAGTTGCTGTACTCGCCGTAAACATAGGTATCGATCCAGAACTTCTCGGTGAACTCCTCGGCGTTCATAGCAGCGATCTGATCCTCGGGGCGGCAGGTCTCCGGGTAGATGGGCACGCAGCCGGGCACAGGGCCGATCTTGCCGCCCGCCACCATCTCATGGCAGGCGTTGACAGCCTTGGCATGGCACAGGTTCATGATATGGTTGATCTTCCACTGATCCTTGAACCAGTCGTCACAGCCCTTGCTGACGCCCAGCCAGTTGCCATAGCAGATCTGCATATTCTGCTCGTTCAGCGACAGCCAGTATTTGACCCGGTCGCCGAAGTTCTCAAAGCAGACGCGGCAGTAGTGCTCGAATCTTTCCACGGTGTCGCGGCTTTTCCAGCCGCCCAGCTCATCCACCCAGACCGGCAGGTCGTAGTGATACAGGGTAATGATGGGGGTGATGTTGTGGGCCACCAGCTCATTGATCAGATCATTGTAGAACGCGATGCCTTCGGGGTTCACCTTGCCGTCTGCATGAGGGATGATGCGGGACCAGCTGAGCGAGAAACGATAGCTGGAGAAACCGCACTCTGCCATCAGGGCCACATCTTCCTTGTAGTGATGATAGTGATCCGCCGCATAGGTGTTATCCGCAAACGGCTTCTTGGTCTTGGAGTTCAGGTCGATGATGGCCGGCGTGCGTCCGCCATCGGCGACTCCGCCTTCCACCTGCCAGGCAGCGCTGGAAGCGCCCCACATGAAGTTGTCCGGGAATTTGGGGTTGTGTCCGTAATACATAGTGTGATCCTTTCCATCTTTGTCAGTCTGTTCTGCCGTCGCAGAAGCCCCCGCGGGTTCAATTCTTTGCAGGACTATCGTAACACATCTCCGACAAAAAATGGGGTTCGCGATGCGAACCCCGTTTGGATGGTTGAACAATTTATTCTTTTGTTTTTGAGCAGTTCCACGGTTTCACCCGTCATTCTGCACATCTTTGCACCCGCATTTTTTGAGAATCCGACAAAGGCAGTTCAGAAATTGGACCCTGCAGCAGGTCAGTCTCCCGGTAGTTGTTCACATAGTAGCTGTACAGGATATCAAAGAAATAGGTCATACCATACTGGGAGTACACCGTGCGGGCACCGCTGTTGTCCTTTTCGCTCAGGTAGATCACCTGATCGTAGCTTTTCCACATTTTTATGGCGTGGTTGACCGTCACCAGCACCTTATAGGCTGCAGCCTTCTGCACCATTGGCTCCATCAGGGTGGCAAAGTTGCCGGTGGCTGAAACTGTAATGAGCAGGTCCTCCGGTGTCAGCACTTTCAGATAATCCAGCGTATAGTGGGCATCGGACACGATCTGCACCAGCTTGCCCATGACCACCATGGACTGCTGGAAGCTGCGAGCCGCCATGCCGGAAAAATCCGAGGTGAAGAGCACCACATGTCGGCTGGCATGAATACTTTCGGCCAGCTTATCCAGTACAGCGGGAGTGGCAATGCGGTTGATTTCCTCCATCATCTCCCCGATGCTGCCGGAAAGGTATTCCTTGTAGTCCGGACGCACGCTGTAGCCGATGAAGTAGTTGCACTGGCGCTTCCATTCATCGGCCTCAGCCTTCAGGTCGGAAAAGTTGTCAAAGCCGATGGACTGGCAAAACCGCCGGATGCCGCTGCGGGACACATAGCAGGCATCCGCCACGTCGTAGATGTTCAGATCCCGCAGCTGGTCGAAGTGATACAAAAAATACTGCGCCAGCACATAGTACGGGTCTTTCGGTTCACTTTCGTTCATCACTGCCAGCAATGCCGTCATCAGGCTGAAAGCCGTATTTTTCATGGTTTTCTCCTTCTCTGTTTTTGCAGGAATCACACCCCAAAGAATTCCTTGGCGATGTCGGCGCTGCGCTTGGCGTCCTTAGCGTACCAGTCCGCGCCGATCTTTTCGGCGTATTCCGGGGTGAGCACGGCACCGCCCACCATGATCTTGCAGTCCAGTTTGGCTGCATGCAGGGCGGCGATGGTCTCCTCCATGCTCTTGAGGGTGGTGGTCATCAGGGCCGAAAGGCCCACCAGATGCACATCCTTTTCCCGCACGGTGTCCACCACGGTCTCCACCGGCACATCACGGCCCAGGTCGATGACCTCAAAGCCGTAGTTTTCCAGAATGACCTTGACGATGTTCTTGCCGATGTCGTGCACGTCGCCCTTCACGGTGGCCAGCACGATGCGGCCCTTGCTGGCGCTGCCCTCGCCTTTCTGGGCAATGGCGGTCTTGATCTCCTCAAAGGCGCTCTGGGCGGCGCTGGCAGCCTGCAGCAGCTGCGGCAGGAAGAGGGTGCCCTTCTCATACTTGGCACCCACGATGTCCAGCGCCGGAATCAGGGCTTCGTCCACCACTTCCAGCGGCTGCTTTTCGGCCAGCAGGGCGCGGGTCTGGGCAGCGGCGTCGCCCTTCAGGCCCTTTTCCACCGCCTTGATCAGCGCCGCATAGGGGCCGGAAATTTCAGCGCTCCCGTCGGAAGCTGCCGCCGTAGGTGCGGCCTGGGCTGCCTGCTTCAGGGCCGTGGAGGCAGGCACCCGGTTTGCGTAGCGCTCAATGTACTGCATGCTCTGCGCGTCCCGGTTGGTCAGCACGTTGTAGGCATATACGGCGGCCATCATCTCTTCACTGGAGGGGTTCATGATGGCCAGATCCAGCCCGGCATACATGGCCATGGTGAGAAAGGTGGTGTTCAGGTAGGAACGGCAGGGCAGGCCGAAGCTGATGTTGGACACGCCCAGGATGGTGCGCACGCCCAGCTCCTTCTTGCAGGCTTCCAGCGCCTGCACCGTGGCCAGCACATCCTTCTGCTGGGCGCTGGCGGTCAGGGTCAGGCAGTCAATGTAGATGTCCTCGCGGGGGATTCCGGCTTCCAGTGCCGCCTCGGTGATGCGGCGGGCAATGGCCACGCGGTCCTCTGCGGCGGGCAGGATGCCCCGCTCGTCGATGGCAAGGCCCACGATGGCCGCGCCGTACTTTTTGCACAGGGGCAGGATGGCCCGCAGCTTTTCCGGCTCGCCGTTGGTGGAGTTGACGATGGGCTTGCCGTTGTACACCCGCAGGCCGTTTTCCAGTGCCTGCACGTTGGAGGAATCCAGCTGCAGCGGCAGGCTGACCACGCTCTGCAGGGCCTTGACCACCTGCGGCATCAGGGCCGGTTCATCCACGCCGGGGGCACCCACGTTCACGTCCAGCACCTGCGCCCCGGCTTCCACCTGGCTCACGGCTTGTTCCAGAACATAGTTCATATCATTCTCCCGCAGTGCCTGCTGGAAGCGCTTTTTGCCGGTGGGGTTGATGCGCTCGCCCACCACGGTGATGCCGTCCACGTTGACATAATTCATGGGGGTGCACAGCACCGAGGGCATGGCGTGGGCCGGGCGGCCCGGCACACAGCCCTTGAACACCCCGTTCAGCAGCCGGATGAACTCCGGCGTGGTGCCGCAGCAGCCGCCGGCGGCAAACAGATTCAGCTCCCGGTAGGGCTTCATTTCCAGCGCAAACAGCTGCGGGGTAATGTCGTAGCCGCTGCCGTCGGCCCGGGGCAGACCCGCGTTGGGCTTGACGAACACCGGAAAGTTGCCGGGCACGGCCTCGGTCAGGCGCTTTGCCATGGGGAAGATCTCCTTGGGGCCCAGCGAGCAGTTGATGCCCACGGCGCTGGCCCCCAGACCCCGGGCGGTGACGCCGAAGCTCTCCACCGTGCAGCCGGTAAAGGTGCGGCCGCCGGCTTCAAAACTCATGCTGGCCAGGATGGGCAGGCTGGAGTTTTCCCGAGCGGCCAGCAGCGCGGCCTTGAGCTCGTACAGGTCAGTGAAGGTCTCAAAAAAGATCAGGTCGGCCCCGGCCGCCGCACCGGCCCGCACGATGCGGGCGTATTCTTCCACGGCATCCTCAAAGGCCAGGGTGCCGTTGGGTTCCAGCAGCTCGCCCAGCGGGCCGACATCCAGCGCGGCAAGCGCACCATAGGGCGCACAGGCCCGCTTGCAGTTGGCAATGCCCGCCGCAATGATCTCTTCCAGACTGTAGGCGCTGCCCGCCAGCTTGTGGGCCGACGCGCCAAAGGTGTTGGCGTTGATGATACGGCTGCCCGCTGCGGCATACTGCGCATGGATGCCCTCGATGAGCTGCGGGTCGGTGATGTTCAGTTCCTCCGGCCGGGCGCCCAGCTTCAGGCCGGCCGCCTGCAGCATGGTGCCCATGCCGCCGTCCAGCAGGATGGTATTGCTCTGCTTGAAAAGTTCACTCACTTGCACAGGTCTTTCCCCTCTTTCTGTATTCGCAGCGGGTGCGCAGCACACAGTGCCCGCACCCGGCCAGATGTCCCTTGACCGGATGGTCGCCGACCCCCAGAATGGCGGTCACGCTTTTGCGGGGGGTCATCAGGTTGGTATCGGTGACGCACAGCCCGGCCCGGCGCGCCGTGTCCAGCGCGGCGGCCACCAGCGGCTGCACCGCGATGTCCCAGTCGCCATAGCCCGGCGAGAACCGCCCGGTGAGGTAACTCCCCTCGGCTGCGGCCAGCTGGCGCAGCTCGGCTTCCGCCGCGTCGGCGGTCTGCTCCGCCAGGGCGCTGCCCAGCGCATCGGACGCTACACCGGCGGCGATATCCCCCACCCCGGCGCGGCGGATCTGGGCGTCCACCCCGAGGCCAAGGGTCACGGCCAGCAGAATGGCCTGCCCGCAGCCCTCCAGATGCCGCATCACGTCGCTGCCCCGCAGGATGCCGGCTTCGGCCAGCGCCTTCACCTCCGCCCGCAGCCAGACGGCGCGGGGCGTCGCAGCGGCCAGCAACGGTACGGCGCAGCGCTGCAGCAGGGCCATGGTGGCGGTGTCCGCCTCCCCGCGCGCGCCGAAATACCGCGCTGCCTGCGCAAGGTCGATCTGCTCCGGTTTTTCCACCGGCAGGGTCCTGCTCTGCCCCAGCTGCATCTGCGGTTCCTCCTTGCTTTTTTGAAATAAAGTGGTTTTAAGTATACCGCAGCTATGGGATTTTATCAATCCCGGAGAATGCAAAAAATCCCTCAGTCACGGCTCACGCCGTGCCAGCCCCCTCGGGGAGGGGGCCTTGACGGTCCGGAAACGTTCCGCTTTCAACAGGAAACATCCCGGTTCCGTCAGAAGGCTCCATCTCAGAGGGAGCTGGCAAACCCGAAGGGTTTGACTGAGGGAGTACTCTTATTTGATGCAGGTGGAGCAGGGCGTGTAGCCTGCCTCGATGGCCTCGTCGTAGCTGGAGAAGAGGATCTGGTTCTTCTCGGCCGGCAGGTTCGGGCAGGTGGGCAGGTGGAACTTTTTGCTGTTCACATTGCCGATGTAAGCCTGCTGTGCCGTGCTGGCAGCCGCCGGGTCGGTGGGGTTCAACTCGGCATCGGCGGCAAAGTGCTCGGTGCCCACGGTGTAGTTCTGGCCGTCGCTGCCAATGGTGATGGTGCCCAGCAGGTCGGTGCGGTACACGACCACCCCGGCGTCCCGCAGGATGCTCAGGGTCTCCTCATGCGGGTGGCCGTATTTGTTGTTCACCCCGCAGGAGATGATGCCCATCTCCGGCAGGACCGCGTTCAGGAAGGCGTAGCCGGTGGAGGTGCTGGAACCGTGGTGGCCCACCTGCAGCACATCGGCTTTCAGATTGGCACCGCTGGCCACAAGGTCGCTCTCTGCGGTCTTTTCCATGTCACCGGTGAGCAGAAAGCTGGTGGAACCGTAGTCGATGCGCAGCACGATGGAGGTATCGTTGGTGTCGCTGTACTGCGCCACGGGGCCCAGCATGGTCACGCTAGCACTGCCCAGGGGCCAGGTGGTGCCCACGGCGGGCACTTCCACCTGCAGGCCCTGCTGCTGGGTGTACTTGACAAAATCCCGGAAGCACTTGGTGGAGGCCTCCGTCACCGGGCTGTATACATGATTGGCCGGGAAGTAGGCCAGCGCAGCCGCCAGGCCGCCTACATGGTCCTCGTGGGCGTGGGAGCAGAATACATACTGCAGCTCTTCCACCCCCTGCTTCTGCAGGTAGGACACCACCAGGCTGCCGTCGTCCACGTTGCCGCCGTCGTACAGCATGAACTGGCCGTCACATTCCACCAGCACGCTCAGCGCCTGCCCCACGTCGATGAAGTGCATCTCGAACGGGGCATCCACGCTGGCTGCCGTAGAGGAAGGGTTGGGCACCACGTCGGCACTGCCGCCCGGCACCACAGCCGAGGTACCACAGCCTACAAGGCTCAGGGCCAGTGCGGCCGCAGCGGCCAGCGACAGCAGCCGCTGCAGCAGGCCGGTTTTCCTTTTCGGGGTCACTTTTTCTTTGTTCCAGTTTTCCACGATGTATTCTCTTTCTGTTGATTCTTTTTGGGTTTGTGTCCGGGGGCCGAGTGCGGCGCAAAGCGGGCACCCGGGCTGGGCTGACGCCCGGCAGGGGCGGCGGTGCGGTTCGGGCCGTGGGCAGGCTTGCCCTTGCCCTTCTGGTTGGGGCGCACGGTGTAGGTGCCGTCGTTGTGGATGGTCACCTCCGGGCTGTCGGCGCGGCGGGCCGAGCGCTGCACCGCGCGGCGGCCCTCGGCGGGCACCAGCAGGGGGATGAGGTCCTCCCGGTGGGTCATCCGCAGGGCCTTGACCACCTTTTCGGCGTTGCGGGGCTCATAGTATTGCAGCAATGCACGCTGCAGGGCCTTGCCCTCGGGGGTCTTTTCCACGAACACCGGCTTGAGGGTGTAGGGGTCGAGGCCGGTGTAGAACATGCAGGTGCTCACGGTGCCGGGAGTGGGGTAGAAATCCTGCACCTGCTCCGGGCGCATGTGGTTCTTATAAAGGTACTCGGCCAGATAGACGGCATCCTTCAGGGTGCTGCCCGGGTGGCTGGACATGAGGTAGGGCACCAGATACTGCTTTTTGCCGGCCTTCTTGCTCAGCTCATAGAACTTGTCCTTGAACTTGTTGAAGGTCTCGATGGGCGGTTTGCCCATGTAGGCCAGGGTGTTGGGCGCGCAGTGCTCCGGAGCCACCTTCAGCTGGCCGGAGACGTGGTACTCCACCAGCTCCTTGAAGAAGGTGTCGTCCGGGTCGGCCATGAGGTAATCAAAGCGGATGCCGCTGCGGATGAACACTTTCTTCACACCCGGCAGCTCCCGCACCCGGCGCAGGATCTTCAGGTAATCGCTGTGGTCCACGATCATGTGGGAGCAGGTGGTGGGGGCCAGGCAGTGCTTGCCGCCATTGCACACGCCCCGCAGCATCTGCTCGCGGCAGGACGGGAACCGGAAGTTGGCGGTGGGGCCGCCGACATCGTGGATGTAGCCTTTGAAATCCGGCTCGTGGGTCATGCGCTCGGCTTCCTCCACGATGCTGTCCGCACTGCGGCTGGTGACCCGGCGGCCCTGATGCAGCTGGATGGCGCAGAAGTTGCAGCCGCCGAAGCAGCCGCGGTTCTGGATGATGGAGAACTGCACCTCCCGGATGGCAGGCACGCCGCCCATGGCCTCGTAGATGGGGTGATACCGGCGGGTGTAGGGCAGGGCGTAGACCTTGTCCAGCTCCCAGCGCACCAGCGGCTTTGCCGGGATGTTCTGCACCAGATACTTCTCGCTCTGCTTCTGCACGATGATCTGGCCGCTGACCACGTCCTGATTGTCCATCTGGATGCGGCAGGCCTTGGCGTAGGCGGTCTTATCGCTGGCCACCTTTTTGAAGCCGGCACACTCCACATACCGCTCCGGCAGGTGGTCGAAGTCGGTCAGGTAGCAGGTGCCGTCCACATCGGTGATCTGCTCCACCGGTTCTCCGGCGGCCAGACGGCGGGCGATCTCCACGGTCTGGTGTTCGCCCATGCCAAAGCTGATGATGTCCGCACCGGAACTCTCGGCGATACTGGGCAGCACGGTGTCCATCCAGTAATCGTAGTGGGCAAAGCGCCGCAGGGAGGCTTCCAGACCGCCCAGGATGACCGGCAGGTCCGGGTAAGCTTCCTTGGCCAGTTTGGTGTACACGGTGGCGCTGCGGTCCGGGCGGGCACCGCCCTTGCCGCCGGGAGAATATTCGTCCTCGGCGCGGGGGATCTTGGCCACGGAATAGTGGCTGACCATGCTGTCCACGTTGCCGCCGCCAATGAAGAAGCCGTACTTCGGCTTGCCGAACCGCTTGAAGTCCTCGCAGTCAGTGTAGCGGGGCTGGGCCAGCACGCCCACCTTGTAGCCCTCGGCTTCCAGCAGGCGGCTGATGATGGCAGTGCCGAAGCTGGGGTGGTCCACATAGGCGTCGCCGCCCACCACCACAAAGTCCAGCTGGTCCCAGCCCCGGGCTTCCATGTCTGCCCGGCTGATGGGCAGAAATTCAGTGTAGATTTTTGGGGAAGAGTTGTCCATAATGCTCCTTTTTATTGTTAAACCCTCTCAGTCAACGCCTTACGGCGTTGCCAGCTCCCCCGATGGGGGGAGCTTTTTGCATCTTTTCATCCAGTTTCTCTTTAAAGGCAGATGATATCTTACCCACTCATAAAGCTCGCCCTTCGGGAGAGCTGGCGCGTCAGCGCCTGAGAGGGTTTCATTCCTCCGGCTGGTTCATCTGCATCTCCAGCCACTGCTGACGGCTGATGAGCACGGCCCGGGGCTTGGCACCCTCGTGGGGGCCGATGATGCCCCGCATCTCCATTTCGTCCATGATGCGGGCCGCGCGGGCATAGCCCAGCTTGCAGCGGCGCTGCAGCAGGCTGGTAGAGGCCTGACCGGCGTCAATGACCACATCCACGGCCTGCTGGAACATCGGGTCGGAGTCCGACTCGTCATCGGAATCGGCCCCGCTGCTGCCCTTCTTGCCGTCCTGGATGGCGTGCTTTTCCATGGCCTCGATCATGGCCTCGTCGTACTGGACGGTGGCGCTGGACTTGATGAAGTCCAGCACGCGGCTGATCTCTTCATCCCGCACAAAGGTGCCCTGGATGCGGGTGGGCTTGGGTGCGCCCACCGGCATGAACAGCATATCGCCCTGGCCCAGCAGTTTTTCGGCACCGGCACCATCCAGAATGGTGCGGCTGTCCACCTGACTGGACACAGCAAAGGCGATGCGGCTGGGGATGTTGGCCTTGATCAGGCCGGTGATGACGTCCACGCTGGGGCGCTGGGTGGCCACGATCAGGTGCATGCCGGCGGCGCGGGCTTTCTGAGCGATGCGGCAGATGGAATCTTCCACATCCTTGCCCACCACCATCATCAGGTCGGCCAGCTCGTCGATGACGATGGCGATGTAGGGCATTTTTTCCAGATCCGGCCGCTCCACCGCCAGCTTGTTGAAGGACTTGATGTCGCGCACGTTGTTCTCGGCAAACATGCGGTAGCGGCGCTCCATCTCCTGCACGGCGCTGCCCAGGGCACCGGCCGCCTTGCGGGGCTCGGTGACCACCGGCATGAGCAGATGGGGGATGCCGTTGTATTCGGCCAGCTCCACGACCTTGGGGTCGATGAGCAGCAGCTTCACATCCTCGGGGCTGGAGCGGAACACCAAGCTCATGATGATGCTGTTCACGCACACCGACTTGCCGCTGCCGGTGCTGCCCGCAATGAGCAGATGGGGCATCTTGCACAGGTCTGCCACCTGGGCCACACCCGCAATGTCCTTGCCCAGGGCAATGCCCAAAGGCGAGGTCATGCGCAGAAAGCTCTGGCTCTCGAACACGCTGCGGATGGACACGGCACTGCGCTTGTGGTTGGGCACCTCGATGCCCACGGCGGGCTTGCCGGGGATGGGGGCCTCCATGCGCACATCCGCCACGGCCAGGTTCAGGGCGATGTCATCGGCCAGCGAGGTGATGCGGCTGATCTTGACGCCCGCCATGGGCTGCACCTCATACCGGGTGACCGACGGCCCGCGGGAAATATCCAGCACACGGGTGCGGACCCCAAAGCTCTCCAGCGTGTCCACCAGCTTCTGGGCGTTGGCCTTCAGCTCATCCTCGGCGTTGGGGTCGCTTTCCTCCTTGGATTTTTCAAACAGCTCGATGGGCGGGTACTGATACTGGTAGGTGTCCACCGGCTCGGCTTCCTCGGCAGGGGCCGTAGCGGCTGCCTGCTCGGAGGCCGCCGGTTTTTCCATGGCTGCCGCCACCAGCGAGTTGATATCCTTTTCCTCCACCGGTTCGGCGGTGATGCTGATCCAGCCGTCCGCATCCGGGTCGCTGCGCTGGGCCACGGCATGTTCGGCACTCACACGGGTCGGCTGGTCCGGCTGCGGCGTGGGCATCACGGGCTGGATGGGCGCAGCCGCGGCAGCTGGTTCCTCCGGAGCCGCAGGCCGTGCGATGGGCGTATCAAAGGGATTGCCGGGCACCGGCCGGGGCTGCTGTTCCGTAGTCTCTGCCGCCGGGGTCTCCTCCGGCTTTGCAAAGAAGTCCTCAGCCGCCGTTTCCACGGCATCCGGCACGATGGGCCGGATGGTGGGCTTGGGTGCCGCGCGCAGCGGGTCCATGCCAAAGGTGCCGCCCGGCCCCGGGATGAAGGGTTCGATGGGCTCACTGCCGCCCTCCTTCACCTCGGTGCTGTCCGGGCCAAGGTCCACATCAAAGGGAGCGCGCGGGCGGGATGCCCGCACCCGCACCGGCGTCACGGCTGGGGCCGCCTGCGGTTCCGGCTGAGGCTGCGCAGGCTGGTCCGGCGCACCGGCCGGGCTGTCCGGGGCCTGCTCCAGCTCCTGAGTCACCTTATGGCCCCAGTGCAGCACACCGGACATCCAGTCCGGCAGACCCAGCCGGAAGGGCTCTTCCGCTTCGGCTTCGTCCTCGTATTCTTCCAGGTTCTCCGTCTCGTCGTACTCGTCTGCGGCTTCCTGCGCGGCCTGCCGCTCGGCGCGGCGCTCGGCACGGCGGGCTGCGCCCTGCTCGTACACGGCCACGCCCTTTGCGTGCACCCCGCCGGACACGTCGCACAGCCACTGCCAGACCTCAGCCGGAGTGAGGTCAAAAATGTACAGGCTGACGCAGAGCGCCAGCACCAGCATGATGAAGTTTGCCGCCGGCCTGCCGCAGAGCAGCAGCAGGTTGCCGCCCAGCACCGCACCCAGTGCGCCGCCGGACAGCCACGCCTGATAACCGTTCTGGTAGCAGGCCGCCACCATCTGGAAGGCCGACAGCCCCTGCGGCTGGATGTCGGAAAACACGATCACCGTGCCGCTTGCAAACACGAGCCCCAGCGCCAGCTTGCAGATGTGGGGCAGCAGATCCTCGCCCCGCGTGTACAGCACGGCCAAGCAGCACACCGCTGCACCCAGCACAAAACTGCCGCAGCCAAACAGGCCAAACAGCACCTGATGCAGCGTTTTCCACACCGAGTCGCCTTCCACAAAGGCAAGGCCCACCAGCAAAAGCCCCGCAAACAAGGTCCCAAGCCCTGCCGGCAGGCGCTGTTCCGCGCGTTTTTTGCGCGACGTTGAGCGCCGTGTCGTTGTTTTTCGTTTCTTCGTTGCCATTCTTCTCCATTCCCCACAGTTCGCATAGACACAATTCTTGATTTTATTATTGTACCACGCACCGGGGCAAATGGCAAACCTATTGTTGTGTTATTCTCGGGTTTCGATCGCACGGTGCAGCCAGTCCAGTGCATCCGAAAGGCCGCCCAGCTCGTCGATGAGCTTTTCCTTCACGGCGCGGCGGCCGTCCAGCACGGTGCCCATATCCATGACCAGCTCCCCGGTGTGGAGCATCAGCTCGGTGTAGCGCTTCTCGGTCATGCCGCTGTGGGCCGCCACAAAGCCGGTGATGCGCTGCTGCATCTGGTCGAACCAGTGCATGGTCTGGGGCACGCCCAGGATCACCCCGGAGTGCCGCACCGGGTGCACTGTCATGGTGGCGGTGGGCACGATGAAGCTGCGCTGTGCGCTCACGGCCAGCGGGATGCCGATGGAGTGCCCGCCGCCCAGCACCAGCGTGGCGCTGGGCTTGGACACGCTGGCGATCAGCTCTGCCAGCGCAAGCCCGGCCTCCACATCCCCGCCCACGGTGTTCAGCAATACCAGCAGGCCCTCGATCCGGGGGTCCTCCTGCACGGCGGCCAGCTGGGGGATCACATGCTCATACTTGGTGGTCTTTTGCCCCTGCGGCGCTTCCGTGTGCCCCTCGACCTGGCCGATGACGGTCAGGCAGTGGATGGCATGGCCGCCCCGGGTCAGGGTGACCGTACCGTCGTCCTCGATGCGTTCTTTTTCCAGCCGCTGCTGGTCCACAGAGGTGGTGTGTGTATCCGGCATTCTGTGTTCTCCTTTTGCTCTGTTTTGCATCATCATGCCCCGTCCAACCGGCGGTTATCCCTCTGCGGCAGGGTCATACCCCTTAATTTTTTGTAATTTTTTTGTTTTTTTTCGTCTGGTATTTGACATTCGTCTCCCGTGCAGTATACTTTATAATGATATGGAACTGACAATACGCGGTGTCGTACCCACCGCGCTGCACACGCCGGCGTTTTTTCGTGCAGGGCAAACGCGGCGATTTTTTGCTTGAAAGGAGAATTTTTCTCATGAATACCCCCGCAAAAGCCTCGCTCCCCGTGATCAAGCGCCTCCCGAAATACTACCGCTACCTGCGCTCTCTGCAGGCCGACGGCATCACCAGCATCTCCTCCCGGGAGCTGGCCGCCCAGATGGGCACCACGGCCTCCCAGGTCCGGCAGGACTTCAACTGCATCGGCGACGTGAACGGCCGACAGGGCATCGGTTACTCGGTGGAAAATCTGCTTTCCATTCTGGAGAGCCTGCTGTTCGGCAACGGCGACCGCCTGCCCACCATCCTGATCGGCTGCGGCCGTCTGGGCAAGGCCGTGAGCCGCTTCATCACCACCGACGCCAACGGCTACAAGCTGATCGCCGCCTTTGATGTGGCCCAGAACGAGGTGGGCAAGGAGATCAACGGCATCCAGATCCGTCATGTGGACGAGCTGGAAGTCTTCTGCGCCGAGCACCACCCCAAGGTGGCCGTGCTCTGTGTGCCCCGCGACGGTGCCGAGCAGGTCAGCGGCCGTCTGGTGGACCTGGGCATCGAGGGCTTCTGGAACTTCTCCCACTACGATCTCTCCGTTCCCTACCCCGATGTGGTAGTGGAGAACGTTCACCTGGGCGACAGCCTGATGAGCCTGGGCTACCGCCTGCGCAACCAGGAGTGACGCCATGGCAAAACTGTATTTTCGCTATGGTGCCATGAACAGCGGCAAGAGCACAGCCCTGATGCAGGTGGCCCACAACTATGAAGAGCAGGGCATGCAGGTGCTGATCCTCAAGCCGCAGGTGGACACCAAAGGCGGCGGCGAACTGGTCAGCCGCCTGGGCGTGCACCGCAAGGCCGACCGCCTGATCCGCCCGGACATGGATGTGTTCGAGGTGGTGCGCGAAGCCAGCCAGGCCACCAAGCTGGCCTGCGTGCTGTGCGACGAGAGCCAGTTCTTTACCGCAGAGCAGGCCGAGCAGCTGTTCATGGTCACCGTAGACCTGAACATCCCGGTGATCTGCTACGGCCTGCGAGCCGACTTTTCGCTGCGGGGCTTCCCCGGCTCCACCCGCCTGCTGGAGCTGGCCCACACCATCGAAGAGATGAAAACCATCTGCACCTGCGGCCGCAAGGCCATCTGCAACTGCCGCAAGGTGAACGGCCAGTTCGTCTTTGAGGGCGAACAGGTGGCCATCGACCTGGAAAACGACGTTCAGTACGTCAGCATGTGCCCGCAGTGCTACTTCCGCGCGCGGCGGGCTTTTTACGCAGGCCGCAAATAACACACTTTGTTCCGTCAGCCGCTGCACAGACTTCTGTGCGGCGGTTTTTTGGATTTATCAGACATCCGACGTCATATATTTGCCGCTCTTATTTCTCCCGCAAAGCCGCCCGGCTCCGGTGCGGACTGATATATCACTCAAGGGCACCGGCGCACTTTTTTTGCGCAATTGATATATCAGTCATTTTTTCGTCCGACACCGGCCTTTTGCACCCCCGCCGCTGGGACATGCTCTGCTTTTTCTCAGGCACAGGATGCAAATGTTTACAGAATTATTGCAAATTTTGCTGTTCTTTCCATCCTGCGTCCCCGTTTTCTATGCAACCTGTTGAAGTATACATGTTGCACAGTTTTTCGTCCGAAGTTTATTCATTTCAGCAATGGCGTCAAATCCGGCGCGGAAAACAGAGCAATATTTGTACGTTTTTGAGTTGCATAACCACAATTTGCGTCTTTCTTTTTTGTCCGCCTTTTGTTATCATAATTGTATACAACGGGGTGTGTGCAGAACCCCCGTGCAAGACGATGTTTTTGATCATCTTTAGGAGGAGAACAAAAATGAGCAAGGCAATTTCCCGTCGTGATTTCATGAAGGTCACTGGCGTTGTGGGCGCAGCTGGTCTGCTGGCTGCCTGCGGCGGCAATTCTTCCAGCACTGCAGCCTCTTCTTCCGTGGCATCCGCTCCCGCTGCTTCCGCAGACGAGAGCCTGGCCCTGTCTGACGGTCCTGTTTCCATGACCATCAGCTGGTGGGGCGGCGACAGCCGTCACGAGGCTTACCAGAACGCCATCAAGGAGTTCCAGGCTGAGCACAGCAACATCACCATCGAGCCCACCTTCGCCGCATGGTCCGGCTGGGAAGAGAAGATGGCTGCCGCTTTCATCGCCGGCAACGCACAGGATGTGTGCCAGGTGAACTGGAACTGGCTGTACAACTACTCTGCTGACGGCAGCAAGTTCGTGGACCTGAACACCGTGTCCAACTTCCTGGATCTGACCCAGTGGGACAAGGCTGCCATGGATGCCTGCTACGTTGCAAACGCCCAGCAGTGCGTGCCCGTTTCCATGACCGGCCGTATCTTCTTCTGGAACATGACCACCTTTAATAAGGCTGGCATCACCGAAGTCCCCAAGACTCTGGATGACCTGATGGCAGCCGGCAAGGCTTTCCAAGACAAGCTGGGCGCTGACTACTATCCCATGCACCTGGGCGCTTACGACCGTATGATCCTGATGGTGTTCTACCTCGAGTCCAAGTACGGCAAGGACTGGGCAGATCCCGTTACCTCCACCCTGAACTACACCGAGGAAGAGATCGCTGAGGGTCTGGCCTTCATCAAGAGCCTGGTCGACGGCCACGTCATGATGAACCTGAAGGACTACTACTCCGCAAACTCCGACACCGCTACCCACCAGTCCAACGAGTGGATCACCGGTAAGATCGCAGGCATCTTCGAGTGGGATTCCGCTGCTACCAAGTACTCTTCCGCTCTGGATGACGACAACAAGGACGGCTTCACCGTCGGCGAGGAGATCAAGTTCGGCGATTACAACGGCGGCTTCTCCAAGGTTTCCATGGGCCTGGCCATCACCAAGACCTGCGAGCATGTTGCTGAGGCTGCTACTCTGATCCAGTTCCTGCTGAACGAGGAGAAGGGCGCTTCCATCATGGGTTCTGAGTGCGGCATCCCCGCTTCCAAGGCTGGTCTGGGTTACGCTCAGGCTGCCGGCGCTGTCAAGGATCTGGTTGCTGATGCAAACGCCAAGGTCATGGCCTTCACCACCAACAAGCTGGATCCCCTGTTCGAGAACAACGACCTGAAGGCTTCCGGCACCGGCATCTATCAGGAAGTGTTCGATAACATCGACTACGGCGACGAGACCCCCGAAGAGGCTGTCAACGGCCTGCTGGACGGCATGGAGTCTGTCGGCTACACCATCGCCTGATTTCTCCCCAACGCTTTGATCTGATCCCCGGGGCACCTGTCGCCCAAACGGCAGATGCCCCTTTTTTCATCAGAGATGTGTTACAAATTTCTGACAAAATTGTATCAGATCTTTTTCAGACCTGCTCCGAAATTCCTTAAAAAGGAGGATTTCCCAGATGAAAGAAAGCAAAGCGCCTGCTGTGGGGCGCACTCCGTTCCAGAAGTGGCTGGACAAGTATCAGGGCATCCTGTACCTGATCCCCTGGATCATCGGCTTTGTGGTCTTTAAGGCTTTCCCCTTCGGTCAGTCGCTGTACTACAGCTTCACCGATATGAACTTCTTCAAGTCCGGCACCACCTTCGTCGGCCTGCAGAACTACATCACCGCCTTTACCACCACCAAGATCACCAAGGCACTGATCATCACCTTCAAGTACGCCTTCATCACCGTGCCCCTGAAGCTGATCTTCGCACTGTTCATCGCATACATCCTGAACTTCAAGATCGCATGCGTCAACCTGTTCCGTACCGTGTACTACATTCCCTCCATCCTGGGCGGCTCCGTTGCCATCGCCGTGCTGTGGAAGGCTGTGTTCAGCAAGGACGGCCTGCTCAACACCGTGCTGCGTGCCGTGACCTTCGGTCTGGCACAGGGCCCGGAGTGGCTGAGCGACCCCCACTACGCGCTGTGGATCATCTGCTTCCTGCGTATCTGGCAGTTCGGCTCTGCCATGGTGCTGTTCCTGGCCGCTCTGAAGGGCGTGCCCGCAGACCTGTACGAGGCTGCCACCATCGACGGTGCCGGCAAGTGGCGTCAGTTCTTCTCCATCACCGTCCCGATGATCACCCCCATCATCTTCTACAACCTGGTCACTCAGATCTGCCAGGCATTCCAGGAGTTCAATGGCCCGTACATCATCACCAACGGCGGCCCCCGTGGTTCCACCACGCTGATCTCTCTGCTGGTCTACAACTACGCATTCAAGTCCTATGACATGGGTATGGCATCCGCTCTGGCATGGATCATGTTCATCATCGTCTGCGTCCTGACGATCATTGCATTCACCAGCCAGAAGAAGTGGGTCTACTACTCTGACGAAAGGTAAGGTGACCAGTATGGGAATGAACGCATCGAACAAAATCGCAACCTTCTTTAAATATTTCGTCCTGATCCTGGTCGGCATCATCATGATCTACCCCCTGCTGTGGATGATCAGTGCCACCTTCAAGGACAACAGCGAGATTTTTGCAGGCATCGGCCTGTGGATCAAGAACCCCACGCTGGATGGTTATCGGAACGCGCTGAACAACTTCGGCGGCTCCATCAACATCCTGCAGGCCATGCTCAACACCTACAGCTATGTGCTGCCCAAGGTGATCTGCACCGTCGTGTCCGCCTGTGTTGCCGCTTATGGTTTTGGCCGTTTCGACTTCCCCGGCCGTAAGCTGCTGTTCAACATCATGCTGGCCACCCTGTTCCTGCCCCAGGTCGTTCTGAACGTGCCGCAGTACCTGCTGTACAACAAGTTCGGCTGGCTGGACAGCCCCTTCTATCTGGCTATCTGGGTGCACTGCGCATTTGCGACCGAGACCTACTTCGTCTACCAGCTGGTGCAGTTCATGCGCAATGTCCCCCGTGATCTGGACGAAGCCGCTGCCATCGACGGCTGCTCCTCCTTCCAGACCCTGTACAAGGTCATCGTGCCCATGCTTGGCCCCGCTCTGGTGTCCTGCGCACTGTTCCAGTTCATGTGGAGCTGCAACGACTTCATGGGTCCCCTGCTTTACGTCCAGACCCCTGCAAAGTACCCCATGTCCCTGTTCGTCAAGCTGTCCATGGACGGTGATACCGGTTTTGCCTGGAACAAGATCCTGGCGCTGTCCCTGATCTCCATCCTGCCGCAGCTGATCGTTTTCTTCTGTGCACAGGACCAGTTCGTTGAAGGTATCTCTGCTGGTGCCGTCAAGGGCTAAGCCCCTGTCCCGCTGCGCAAAGAGCATCTGACGCAAACAACACCCCCTGTGCCGTTCCCGTAGAGGGCACAGGGGGTGTTTTATTTGCGGGAACTCCCTCAGTCACGGCGTACCGCCGTGCCAGCTCCCCCGGAGGAGGAGCCTTTTGTGAGAAGGCGGGCTTTGCTGCACAGCCAAAAGCCTCCCTCCTTGAGGGAGGTGGCATCGCCGCAGGCGATGACGGAAGGAGTTATTTCTTATGTGCCTTGCGGTACTGCAGCGGCCCGGTGCCCATCACCTCGTGGAACACACGGCGGAAATGGGCCGCGCTGGCAAAACCGGTCTGCTCGGCCACCGCACTGATGCTCAGTTCCGTGGTCTCCAGCAGCTTCTGGGCCGCCTCGATGCGGCGGTTGTTGATGTAGTCCACGATGGACTGTCCCGTCACCCGCTTGAACAGGCGGCTGAGGTAGTAGGGCGACAGGTAGAACCGCGCTGCCACCTCGCTGAGGGAGAACTTCTGGCGGTAGTTGGCGGCCAGATACGCACAGATGCGCTCCACCGTCTTATTGTGGGGCCGGGCCACCGCGCTGCTCTCCGCGATGCATTCCTGCTCGATGTAATGCAGCACCAGCAGCAGGTACAGCGCGCCCGGGTAATCCGGCTCCTCCATGGCGGTGCGCATCAGCTCCAGCAGGGTGCGCAGGCGGCTATTCCACTGCACGGAACCGTACAGCACAGCAGACTGCTCCGGCTCAAACAGCCGGGAAAAATCCCGCTGGGTCTGGGTGCGCAGCTCGTGCAGGGCACTGAGCGGGAAACTGCAGCCCACCAGCTCCGGTGCCGCACTGCCCGTCTGCTGGATGCAGCCACCGCCGGGTCCCAGCAGCAGCGCACTGCCCGGGTTGAGCAGCATGGTCTGCTCTGCATACTGCAGGGTACAGCCGCTCTCTGCCACCAGCACAACGTAGCAGCTCTCCTCTTCGGCGGGCAGCTGCAGCTTGCCGCCGTTCAGGTGCATCGACACTGCCCGGACCTTTGCACTGATCTTTTCCTGTTCTGCCTTCATTCTTTAACGTCCTCCGCGCACATCCGCTTTTCTTTTTATCATACCATGCCCGCCCGGTGCGGGCAAGCCAAAACCATTGATCAGGAGGTTTTCTCATGAACCTGTCCCTTATCCGTCCCATGACCCGCAGTGCCGTGTTCGAGCTGGAAAACGGCCTGTGCTTCCGCCCGGCCCACCCGTTCGTCGTTACCCTGAACGGCAAGACTGTCTACGAAGCATGCAATACCAATGTGTTCTCCCTGTTCTCCCTGCTGCCCGGTACCGAGTACACCGTGGGCGTGCAGGCCGAGGGCGAGACCCTGAGCCTGACCTTTGTCACCGAGACTGAAACGTTCTTTGTGGATGCTTCCCGCTACGGCCTGGTGGCCGACGGCGAGACCGACAACACCGGCAAGCTGCAGGCCGCTCTGTCCACCTGCCCCAAGGGCGGCACCGTGTATGTGCCCGCCGGCCGCTACCGCACCGCCAGCCTGTTCCTGAAGAGCAACACCACCCTGTATCTGGAAAAGGGTGCCGTGCTGCTGGGCGACAACGACCGCACCCATTACCCCATCCTGCCCGGCGTACTGCCCAGCGAGAACGAGGTGGACGAGTACTACCTGACCGGCTGGGAGGGCAACCCGCTGAACAGCTTTGCCGGCCTGCTGAACATCACCCAGGTGCACGACGTCGTGGTCACCGGTGAGGGCACCCTGGACTGTGACGCCCAGAACGGCGACTGGTGGGTGGACCCCAAGGTCAAGCGCATCGCCTGGCGTCCCCGTGCGGTGGCCATGGTGGACAGCGAAAAGGTCTGCCTGCACGGCATCACGGTGCAGAACAGCTACTCCTGGACCATCCACCCCATCTTCGTCAAGCACCTCGACCTGCTCAACTTCAACATCAACAACCCCTACAACGCCCCCAACACCGACGGCATCGACCCCGAAAGCTGCGAGTACACCCGCATCATCGGCGTGAACATCCATGTGGGTGACGACTGCATTGCCATGAAGGCCAGCAAGGTGTTCCTGGGCATGAAGCTCAAGAAGAGCTGCGAGCACACCATCATCCGCAACTGCCTGCTGGACAAGGGCCACGGCGGCATCGTCATCGGCAGCGAGATGAGCGGCGGCGTGAAGGACATGGTGGTCACCCAGTGCCTGATGGACCACACCGACCGCGGCCTGCGGGTCAAGACCCGCCGCGGCCGCGGCAACACCGCCGTCATCGACGGGCTGGTGTTCCGCAACGTGGAGATGCGCGGGGTCAAGGCGCCCTTCGTCATCAACATGTTCTACTTCTGCGACCCGGACGGCCACGGCCCCTATGTGCAGTGCCGCGATGCCATGCCCGTGGACGAGTACACCCCGAAGCTGGGCAGCCTGACCATGGAGGACATCGCAGCCACCGACGCACAGTTTGCCGGCTGCTACTTCGACGGCCTGCCGGAGCAGCCCATTGAGCGCGTTTCCATGAAAAACGTGACCATCACCTTTGACCCCAACGCCGAGGCCGGTCAGGCCGCCATGGCCGACAACCGCCCGCTGGTGAAGAAGCTGGCCATCTACGCCGAGAACGTCAAGGAGATCGACCTGCACAACGTGAAGATCGAGGGCTACGAGGGCGAGCGCCTGCACTTTGTCAACGTCGGCCATTTTGAGGAGGACTAATGCCATGACCCATGAAGAGATCCTGTCCATGCTGGGCGATTATGTGGACTACCTGATCGCCAATTCCAGCGCCGAGGCACCCATGTGGAACATCGAGAAGGTGCGCAGCGGCAAGCCCAACAAGTGGAACTACATCGACGGCTGCATGATCACCGCCTGCCTGAGCCTGTACCACACCACCGGAGACAAAAAGTATCTGGACTTTTCCAAAGATTTCATCGACTACTTTGTGCAGGAGGACGGCTCCATCAAAACCTACGACCCCAAGGAGTACAACCTGGACAACGTGAATCAGGGCAAGAACCTGTTCATCCTGTACGACATCTTCGGGGACGAGAAGTACCGCAAGGCCATCGACACCATCCGCAGCCAGCTGCTCACCCAGCCCCGCACCAAGGAGGGCAACTTCTGGCACAAGGACATCTATCCCTGGCAGGTCTGGCTGGACGGCACCTACATGGCCCAGCCCTTCTACATGGAGTACGAGACCCGCTACAACAAGATGCAGGGCTGCATCGACAGCTACAAGCAGTTCATGAACATCAAAAAGCACATGCGGGACGAAAAGACCGGCCTGTACTACCACGGCTACGACGAGAGCCGCCAGATGTACTGGGCCGACCCCGTCACCGGCTGCAGCCCCAACTTCTGGCTGCGCGCCATGGGCTGGTTCATGGTTGCCATGGTGGACGTGCTGGAGCGCATGGACGAGCAGCTGTACAACGAGTACCGCGGCATCATGGCCATGCTCAAGCAGACCATCGAGGACGTGCACAAGTTCCAGGACGAGGAGACCGGCATGTTCTGGCAGGTGATGGACCACCCCGGCGTGGAGGGCAACTATCTGGAGACCAGCGGCACTGCCCTGTTTGCCTACGCAGTGCTCAAGGGCGTGCGCCTGGGCTACCTGCCCAAACGGATGGCAGCCTGGGCTGAAAAGGCCTTCTACGGCACCTGCGACAAGTACCTGTCCAAGAATCCGGACGGCAGCCTGCAGCTGGACGGCATCTGCCTGGTGGCCGGTCTGGGCGGCAAGGACCACCGCGACGGCTCTCTGGCCTACTACTTCAGCGAGCCGGTGGTGTGCAACGACGCCAAGGGCGTCGGCCCGCTGGTGCTGGCCTACACCGAAATGATTGCCCGCAAGAACTGATCCTTCTGCGCGGCATTCCCTGTTTTTTCCTGCGGCGTCTGCTTTTTGCGGACGCCGCTTTTTTGCGCAAAAAGGGGACGGGCAGCGTCCTGCGCTGCCCGTCCCCGGGGTTCTTTTTTATAAAGCCTTACTGTGCCTTTGCCAGAGCCTGTGCCACAGCCTCACGGAAGCCGTCGGAGGTCATGGTAGCGCCGGAAGCGCCGTCGATCTCTGCGCTGTTGGCAGCAATGGCGTTCTGGATCAGCTTGTCCAGAGCCGGTGCGCCGATGTCAGAGGACTCGGCATGGGAGTTGACCACGATGTCCGAGATCTTGCCGTCGGTGGCCAGGATGACGCCCTTGGTGGCACGGAACAGCCACAGCTCGCCGTCACGCTGTGCGAACACGCCGGTCACGCGGCCGTCCTCCACCAGCAGCTCCTGAGCCTTGGTGTTGAAGAAGTAGGTGGCGGGGTGCTCGTACTTTTCCGCGTTCTGGCTGTCCTCGTACAGGACGTTGGTGGCTGCAAAGTAGCCGCACTTGGAGTCGAACTGATGGTCGCCGACGTTGACGAACATGTGGTAGTCGTAGGACTCGGGGATGATGGCGTTAGGGGCATGTGCACGGAAGGACACCGGCACCACACCGAACTCCGCGCACTTGTCGATCAGCCAGTTGCCGGCCTCGGGGGAGTTGTTGAACCACATGGAGACCAGAGCCTCATTCACGCGGCTGCCGCAGCGCCTCGGCCCTGTATCAGGACGTGTTTGTCCGCACCATCGCCCAGAGCGCCAACCTCCGGGCCTTCATCCACCCCATGCTGCGCCGCCTGCAGGAGTACGACCAGGCCCACAGCACCGCCCTGCTGCACACCCTGTGCGTCTACCTGCTGCAGGAGCAGAACCTCCATGCCACGGCCCGGCAGCTCTTCATCCACCGCAATACGCTGGTGTACCGGCTGCAGCGCATCCGCACCCTGCTGCAGCTGGACCTGGACGATGCCGCCGTGCGCAATGTCCTGCGCACCGGCTGCATCCTGCTGGAATACTATCAGGGTGCCTTCTGATTTTTCGCACAAAACAAGCCCCGGCACAGTCTGCATTCCACACTGTGCCGGGGCTTCATTGGTTTGTTTTCGTTACAGGGTCTCTACGCGGTCAAACAGGGAGCCTGCGGCCTCCACCGCGTCCCTGCTGCCAAAGGTCACCTTCACACCGGCAGCCATGGCATCGGCCAGACCGGCGGCCTGCTCTTTGAGCAGAGCTGCGTCCACGGCACACAGGGCCTTGCGGTCGGCAGCCTTCATTGCTTCGGTGATGCCGCAGAAATACTGCCGGTCCAGCTCCCGTGCCTCGGCGCGGGGCTTGCGGGGCGTGTCCAGCTTGGCCACGGCACCCACGATCAGGTCGTTCAGGTCCTTTTCGGTGTAATCGCGGGCGGCCAGCTCCGCCGGGCCCTTGGCAAAGGTGTCGTAGCTCTCGGTCAGGTGGGGGTCCCGGTAGGTGTACAGGTACTCCACGCCGTCCGACGACAGCATGCCGGTGCCGTAGGCACCGCCCACCTCGCGGATGTTGTGCCACAGGTATTCGTAGCTCATCACGCGGGCCAGCACCTTGCGGTCGCTGCGGCGCTCCATGGGCCACACCTGCACCGCGTAGTTCACGCCGCCGTCAATCATAAAGGCCTCGTTCACCGGCGGGGTCAGCGGCTCCACATAGGGCTGCGCCGCGTCGCGCTCCTGCGCCGCAAACCAGCTGCCCGGCAGCAGGGTGCGCAAGGTGTCCAGCGCCTGCTCCGAGCCGTGCAGGCTCACGGTGAGCTGGGCATGCTGCAGCACCTGGGCCCGCAGGGTTTCCAGCTTTGCGCCAAGGCCTGCCCAGTCGGCCTTTTCCAGCAGATCGCACAGGAAGTGATAATAGCTTACGCCGCTGCATCGCTCGCTGGCCGCGTTCTCCACGTTGTAGTGGGCACTGGCACGGACCGCCGCATAGGCGTTGCCCTGCTGGATGAACTGCTGTTCCATGTTCAGTTTCTGCTGGCTCAGCACCCGGGCAAAGGCGGCTTCCGCCGCCGGGCCGGTGAGCTGCGTGTCATACAGCCACTCGCCGCCCAGCTCCACGGCCTTTTGCAGGCTGCGTTCCAGCAGGCTCAGGCTCATGGTCAGTTTGGCATGGCAGGGTGCGCCCTCCTGCCGGCCGGTCCAGAAGTCCAGCAGTACGCGGCTGTCGCCCAGCCAGGTGCTGCGCAGGGTGTTCAGCTGCTGGGCCGTGTGGGTCGGCGTGTCCAGCTCGTCCAGCACATCGGTGAGCAGGTCCAGATACGGCAGATCCTCCGGGGCCACATGGCCCAGGTCATAGTAGAAATTCAGGTACAGGCTGCCCGCCGAGGGGTGGCGCAGCACCGTGGCACCGGCCACCTGCTCGGTCTGCCCGGCCGCGCTGGGGGCACCTTCGCCCAGGTCGGCCACGGTCAGCGGATGATCCAGCACCAGTTTGGCGTCGGTGCGGGCCGGGGCCTGTGTCTCTTCCTGGTTCTTGGGCAGGGTGGGCACCTGCAGCACCTGCACCGGAGCCGGGGCAAACAGGCTGCGCAGCAGCCCGTCGAACCAGCCGTCCGCCATCTTGCTGCGCAGGGAGGCAAACAGCTTATCCGTGTGCAGCAGCAGGGCGGGGTCCCCGGTGTGCAGCCAGCCCGTGGAAGCGTTGATGGCGTCCAGCACGCCGTCCGGCAGGCTGCCCGGCCGCTCCAGCGAGGCAAACTCTGCCGAATTCAGCGAGGCCAGCAGCAGCTCCTGCGGGATGCCCCGGGCCAGTACGTCATCCACTGCCTTGCGCACCGCCGGGGCAAACTTGCGGGCGCTCTCTTCGGTGGCACCCCGCAGCACCAGCTCCAGCGTGGGCTGCAGGGTGCTGTCATCAAAGCCCATGTCGATGTCCGCGCCCAGCTTTTCGGCCAGCAGGGCCGCTTTCAGGGGCGAATTGTTGGTGCCCAGCAGCGCGTCCAGCAGGATCTCCACGCCCAGCTGCCGTTCCCGGTCCGCAAAGGCACCGGTGTACCAGGCCAGTGCGCACTGCACCTCGTCCGGCTCCGGATTCTCGGTGTAATAGGGCAGCTCCACGCAGGTGCCCGGCTGCTCGTCCTGCACCGTCAGGCGGGGGCGGGTGGTGGTCCTGGGCATCCGGGACAGGTAATCGTGGTCCAGCATTTCCAGCTTTTCGGCCATGTCCATCTTGCCGTACAGGGTGATGCAGCAGTTGTCCGCGCTGTAGTGGCGGCGGTACACCCGCTGATATTTCTCATAGGTCAGCGCCGGGATGCTCTCCGGGTCGCCGCCGGACACAAAGCCATAGGCCGTGTCCGGGAACATGGCACGCTCCAGTGCATTCTGCAGCTGAGCGTCCGGGGTGGCAAGGGCCCCCTGCATCTCGTTGTACACCACACCGCTCACAGTGCCGTCGGCATCCCGGTGCCAGCCCTCCTGCTCGAACACAGCCCTGTCCACCATGGCCAGCGGGCAGAACACCGCGTTCAGGTAGACGTCCATCAGGTTTCTGAAATCCGTCTCGTTGGGAGTGGCAAAGGGGTACACGGTCTTATCCGGGAAGGTCATGGCATTGAGGAAGGATGCCATGCTGCTCTTGAGCAGCTGCAGAAACGGCGAGGTGACCGGGTATTTTTCGCTTCCGGCCAGCACCGAATGCTCCAGAATATGAAAAACGCCGGTGTCATCGGAGGGGAAGGTGCCGAACCCGATGCCAAAGGCCTTGTTGTTGTCCTCATTTTCCACCAGCAGGATGGTGGCCCCGCTCACGTCGTGGGTGAGCACGGTCAGGGTACCGTGCTGCTCGGGGCAGTCCTCTGTGCGGACGAGGGTATAACCGGGAACCTGCTTCATCGCTTTATTCTCCTTTGTGTTTTTGGTCTGGCCCTATTGTATCATTCACCGTTCCAAAACACAATTGCCGGTTTGTAAACAATAACCCAAAAAGGCTCCCCTGTGCATGCACAGAGGAGCCTTTTGAAAAAACGTGTGTTACACCTGCTTGGCGTGTTCCGTCCGGCACGACACCCGGAACAGCACAAAGCCGATGACGAACAGCACCGCGATGCTGCCCACGCCCACGTTGGCACTGCCGGTGAGCTGGCTGCCCACACTGACGATCATGGTGCCCAGGAAGGATGCCCCCTTGCCGCAGATGTCGAACAGGCCGAAGTATTCGCCGGATTTTTCCGCCGGGATGATCTTGGCAAAGTGGCTGCGGCTCAGTGCCTGCACACCGCCCTGGAACATCCCCACCAGCACGGCCAGCACCCAGAACTGCCACTGCTGGGTGAGGAAGAAAGCAAACACCGCAATGCCGGTATAGGCCGCGATGCACACCGGGATCAACTGGCTGGAGGGGTATTTTGCGCTCAGCCGACCGAAGATCAGCGCCGAGGGAAAGGCCACGATCTGGGTGACCAGCAGCGCCAGCAGCAGGCCGGTGGTGTCCAGACCCAGGGCCGTGCCGTAGGCCGTGGCCATATCAATGATGGTGTACACGCCGTCGATGTAGCAGAAGAACGCCAGCAGGAACCAGAACACCTGCTTGTCCTCATAGAGGTGCTTCAGGGTGTGGCCGATGCGCACAAAACTCTGCCGGATGGCGTGCTGCTCCACCTCCACATAGTTGACCTGCCGGTAGCGCCGGAGCAGCGGCAGGGTGGTGACCAGCCACCACGCCGCCGTGATGAACAGTGCAATGGTCAGGGCGGTCATCTGGCTCATGCCGATGGCACTGCTGCCCAGCACCAGCGCCAGACACACCACAAAGGGCACACAGCTGCCGATGTAGCCCCAGGCATAGCCGCGGGAGGACACCATGTCCATCCGCTCCGGGGTGGTCACATCGCCCAGCATGGAGTCATAAAACACCAGACTGCCCGAAAAGCCGATCTTGGCCACGATAAAGACGACCAGGAACGGCAGCCAGGTGCGGGCCGCGCCCATGGCACAGCAGCCCAGCACACCCACGAACAGGCAGAGCATGAAGATGGGCTTTTTGAAATTCTTGGTATCGGCCAGGGTGCCCAGGATTGGCCCCAGCACGGCGGTGATCACCGTGACCACCGAGCTTGCATAGCCCCAGTAGGCCAGATAGTTCACCTTGCTCACGCCGCCGGCCTCCGCCAGCGCGTTGAAGAAGATGGGCACCAGCGTAGCGATCATCAGCACAAAAGCCGAGTTGCCCACATCGTACAGGATCCACGCACGCTCCAGCGGCGTGACCTTAAATTTTTTCTTTTGCATTCTTGTTCCTCTCGCACCGCCGTGCGGTGCACTCTCTTTTCCCAGTTGTCTGAACGGCAGGGAGTTTCTCTGACCTCCTGCTGGCCGCCCCTCAGAATTCCCCGAAGGTGTGGTCATAGGCCTTGTCCAACGGCTCGTCCGTGTCCAGCGTTTCCGCATAGGCTTCGATCAGCCGCACCGCCAGCGGAATGGCCTGCTGGTACAGGGCATCCAGTTTCTCATTGCTCTCGGTGCACTGCGGGTTGGGCTGCGGGTTGGCCACAAGGCCGTGGAGCACGTCGTACTTGCCCACTGCCTTCATGCCGGTGAGCACCACCCAGCGCTTGACCGCGCCGGAGGGCTGCAGCAGCCGGTGCATCGCGATCATCCCCTTGAGGGCGTCCAGCACCTGCAGGCCGGTCAGGCCCTCGTAGAAGGGCGCGATGACCCGGGCATTTTCCGCCGTGGACCGGATATGGCTGGCCGTGAAGAAGCTCTTCGGGTCATGGCCGTCCCGGCGCAGCAGCATATCGTCGAACTCGGTCTCGATTTCGCAGTGGCTCACCCCGCTCTGGCGGGTGTAGGCCTCCACATAGGGGTGACAGGTGCTGTCCAGTGCAAAATGACACACGAACCCCAGCGCATAGGCCAGCGCGGCGTCCCGGTCCTTTGCCTGTCGCACCACGCCCCGGGCGCGCTCAAAGAACACCCGGCCCGACTGCTCGTGCATGGCGTTGCCCAGGGCACTCACGGGGTTGGACTTGGCTGCATGATAGTAGAACAGCAGATCCGGCCCGTGCAGGCCCACGTCGAACAGGGCCCGGTTTTTCCCGATCTGATCCTGCAGAGCTGCGGGCAGCTGCTGCAGAACATCCGCGCCGAAGCGGCGGTGCGCATAAGTTGACGGCATAAGATCCCCTCCTGTTTCTGTCGAGCGCAGTGCGCTCATAGTTTCAGTATAGCAGAAAGTTTCCCGACCTTCTACCCTTTCGTGTCTGATTTCTGTAAAAATTTTGAATGATTTTGGGGGCATCTTGCCAGATGTCAGTGGGCCGGCTCTGCACGCAAAGCGCAAAAAAGCACAGCCGTTCTCAGAACAGCTGTGCCTTTCCGGTATCAATTCTTATATGTTCTCGTAGCCCTGGGGCATCTCGTTCTTGCGGTTGCGGTCCATCAGGGTGCGCAGCGCGTCGCTGGCGCTCATGCCCTCCTTGACGATGGCGTTCACCGTCTGCACGATGGGCATTTCCACGTTGTACTTGGCGGCGAGCTCCATAGCGGCGGGCAGGGCGTTGATGCCCTCCACCACCATGCCCACTTCCTTCACCGCCTGCTCCGGGCTCTCGCCCTTGCCGATGAGGATGCCGGCGCGGTTGTTGCGGCTGTGCATACTGGTGGCCGTCACGATCAGGTCCCCGATGCCGGCCAGGCCCGCAAAGGTGTGGATGTTGCAGCCCATGGCCACGCCCAGGCGGGCGATCTCGGCAATGCCGCGGGTGATCAGGGCCGCGCGGGCGTTGTCGCCGTAGCCAAGGCCGGTGGAGATGCCCACGCCCAGGGCGATCACGTTCTTCAGGGCACCGCTCAGCTCCACGCCCTTGATGTCGGGGTTGGTGTACACGCGCATGCAGGTGTTGCTGAACACATCCTGCACAAAGCGGGCCGCCTCGTCATCCGGGCAGGCCGACACAATGGTGGTGGGCAGGTCCAGCGCCACTTCCTCGGCGTGCGTGGGGCCGCTCAGGGCCACCAGCCTGCAGTTTTTGGGGCCGCCGTCCCTGTTCAGCTCGTCGGCGATCACCTCGGTCATGGTATATAAGGTATCCGGCTCCATGCCCTTGGCCACATCCACAAGGATCTGACCGTCCGGGATATAGGGCCGTGCCTTGGCGGTGGTGCCCCGCACGAACACCGACGGCACTGCAAACAGCAGCACATCCTTGCCGGTGCACACTTCCTCGATGCTCTTGGTGAACTGCAGCTCGGCCGGGATCTTCATGCCCGGCAGGTTGGGGTGCACCCGTGTAGTGGAGAGGTTGTCCACCTCCGCCTCAATGGCCGACCACACCTGCACTTCGTTGCCGCTGACGGTCAGCATCCGCGCCAGCGCCATGCCCCAGGTACCTGCACCCAGAACGCCAATCTTCCGTTTCGTCACGTTTGTGTCCTCCGTTTGCACCGGCAGCCGGGCCGCCGGTGAATTTGCGCGGCACCGGCAAACCCGGTGTGCACGTTGTTATGCCCATTGTACACGAAAGCGCCTGCCGCGTCAACCGGCTTGCCGCATTGCACAAAGTTCCCGCAGCGGCTGGGCCGTTTTTGTTCACAATACGCGATTTTTGCAAACCATTTGCACCGCCGGACGTTTCATGTTATAGTATTCTGGTAGGTTTTGTAGGAATTTCCGCAAACCCCTTGACTTTGAGTATACTCGAAGTTGTATAATACATTCACCGTTGTTTTCTGAGAGTATTTGAGGTACTGTGATCGTTCATGTTTGAAGCACTTTTATCCAACCGCACGGTCAGCGTGCTGGTAGAGGCCCTGCCCCGCATCCTGACGGCCGGCCTTACCATGACCATCCCGCTGACGCTGGTGTCCTTCTTTTTTGCCATGATCATCGCGGTGGCGGTAGCCCTGGTGCAGTACGCCAACGTGCCGGTGCTGCGGCAGATCGCCCGGTTCTACATCTGGGTCATCCGCGGCACACCGCTGCTGGTGCAGCTGTTCATCATCTTTTACGGCCTGCCCAGCCTGGGCATCATGCTGGACGCCTTTCCCGCCGCCGTCATCGCCTTTGCCTTCAATGAGGGTGCCTACTGCGCCGAGACCATGCGCGGCGCGCTGGAAAGCGTGCCCCAGGGTCAGCTGGAAGCCGGTTACTGCGTAGGCATGAGCTGGGTGCAGATCATGCGCCGCATCGTGCTGCCGCAGGCTTTGCGCACCGCCGTGCCCGCCCTGTCCAACTCCCTCATCGGCATGATCAAGGACACCTCGCTGGCGTCCAACATCACGGTGGCCGAGCTGTTCATGGCCGGCCAGCGCGTGGCGGCCCGCACCTACATCTTCCTGCCCATCTACTGTGAGGTGGCGGTGGTGTACCTGCTGTTCTGCACGGTCATCACCAAACTGCAGGCTGTGCTGGAGCACCGGCTCAACGCCCGGGGCTTCCAGTAAGAAAGGAGTGTGGAACCCATGGCAATGATGGAGATCCGGAACGTCCACAAGACCTTCCGCACCTACGCAAAAGCCGGTCTGCGCCCCGGTGCACACAAGGTGGTCAGCGAGCTGCCGGTGCTGCAGGGCGTGGACCTGACCGTGGAAAAAGGCGATGTAGTGGCCATTCTGGGCCCTTCTGGCTCCGGCAAGACCACCCTGCTGCGCTGCCTGAATTTTCTGGAGACCGCCGACGCAGGCCAGCTGGTGCTGGACGGCGAGACCTTTGACCTGGCCCATGCTGGCCGGGCCGACATCGCCCGGCTGCGCAAAAAAACGGCCTTTGCGTTCCAGAACTACAACCTGTTCCGGAACAAGACCGCCCTGCAGAACGTGACCGAGGGACTCATCGTGGCCCGCAGGATGCCCCGGGAGCAGGCCGACGCCATCGGCCGCCGCATGCTGGAAAAGGTGGGTCTGGCCGACCGGGCCGACTACTACCCCCGCCAGCTCTCCGGCGGTCAGCAGCAGCGCGTAGCCATTGCCCGTGCACTGGCCACCGACCCGGAGATCATCTACTTCGACGAGCCCACCAGTGCGCTGGACCCGGAGCTGACCGGCGAGGTACTGAGCGTGATGCGCCAGCTGGCCGAAGAGGGCATGACCATGCTGGTGGTGACCCACGAGATGGGCTTTGCCCGCAACGTTTCCTCCAAGACGGTGTTCATGGAGAACGGCGTGGTGGTGGAGCAGGCTCCCTCCCGCGAATTCTTTGCCGACCCGAAAGAGAAGCGCACCCGGGCTTTTTTGCAAAAGATCGCCCACACGGAGTGATATACGGTCATCGGGGAGTTTCCTCCTCGGACACGAATACGGGTTGCGGCTCCCAGCGCATGCGGCGGCCCTTGAGCGAGCCTTGCATTCTGCTGGCCGCTGTCCCAACAGCAACTCCCTGTTTCCGCCGCTGGCGGCGGTCGTTGCCGTTGCAGGCCATTCCATCGCCCGCCCTATTGCCCTACGGGCAACAGGGTCCCACCCCAGCGGACGGTCCTCGGAGAAACTCCCCGATGGCCGCCTAGACAAACATTTTAACTGAAAGGATATTTCTATGAAACGCAGAACCTTTATTTCTCTGATGAGTGTGATGGCTGCCGCCGGTGTGCTGACCCTGGCAGGCTGCTCTTCCAATTCCGGCAGCAGCGCTGCCGCTTCCGGTGCGGCTTCTTCGGCTGCTTCCACCGGCGCTGCCGACCAGCTGGCCGCCATTCAGGCCAACGGCAAGCTGGTGGTGGCACTGGAAGGTGCCTGGCAGCCCTGGAGCTACCACGACGAGAGCGACACCCTGGTGGGCTACGACGTGGAAGTCTCCCGCGCCATCGCCGAGAAGCTGGGTGTGGAGCCGGAGTATGTGGAAAGCGACTGGGACAGCCTGTTCGCCGGTCTGGACGCAGGCCGCTTTGACATCGTGTGCAACGGCGTGGAAGTGACCGACGAACGCGCCAAGACCTACGACTTCACCACCCCTTACGGCTACATCCACACCGCACTGGCCGTGCGCAAGGACAACGAGGACATCAAGAGCTTTGAGGACCTGAAGGGCAAGACCACTGCCAACAGCCTGGCTTCCACCTACATGGAGCTGGCCGAGAGCTATGGTGCCACCGTGCAGGGCATCGACACGCTGGAAGAGACCATCCAGCTGCTGACCGCCGGCCGCATCGACGCCACCCTCAACGCCGATGTGTCCTTCTACGACTACCTGAATGTGCATCCGGACGCCGACTTCAAGCTGGTGGCCCAGACCGAGGACGCTTCTCATGTGGCCATCCCGGTGCGCAAGGGCGACGACAGCGCTTCCCTGCTGGAAGCCATCAACACCGCCATTGACGAGCTGCGCGCCGACGGCACCCTGAAAGCTCTGGGCGAAAAATACTTTGGGCAGGATATTTCTTCGGAGGACTAAGAAGCTCAGCCCTCTCCGTCTGCTCCCTTCGTTCCCATCCAGCTCCCCCGAAAGGGGGAGCTTTTTTGTTGCCTGCCATATTTTTTTGTACCCATCTATTGACTCGCGCAATATTATATGATATATAATATTATAGAAACACGTCATACAGAAAGGAGGTTGTCCCCACATGAGTTTTCCCATCAGTGCCGCACTGCTGGATGCCATCGTGCTGTCCGTGGTGGCCCAGGAGCCGGAGGGCGCCTATGGCTACCGCATTACCCAGCAGGTCACCCATACCCTGGAACTCAGCGAATCCACCCTGTACCCGGTGCTGCGGCGGCTTCAAAAGGACCAGCTTCTGACGGTGTACGACGCACCAGTCAACGGCCGCAACCGACGCTATTACCAGATCACCGCTGTCGGGCGGCAGCAGCTTGCCGCCTATGCCCAGGAGTGGAGCCGCTACCGTTCTTCCATTGATACATTTTTCAGAGAGGTGGAATGATCTATGACCCGTACTGCATTTCTTGCTGCGCTGGAGCAACTTTTAGCCCCTTTGCCGGAAGCTGAGCGCAAGGACGCTTTGAGCTATTACGAGGATTATCTGGATGCTGCCGGGCCGGAAAAGGAGGCCCGCGCCATTGCAGAGCTGGGCAGCCCCGAGGAGGTCGCCCGCAAAATTCTGGACGAGCAGACCCCGGCAGGCAGTTCTGCCGCCCCGGCATCCCCTGCCCCGCGTTCCCGCTGGCGCATGGTGTTGGGCGGTGGGCTGGCGGTGCTGGTGCTGGTTTGCTTTTTCTTCCAGCACTCCAAAGCCACCCCGGTGCAGCCGGTGGAGCCTGCGTCTCCGGCAGCAGACAGCAGCTCTGTCCCGGAAGAGAGCAACGGCACCCACCTCGCTGTCCCGGCCGATACCGTACCCCTTCCCATTCCCGCCGATGACCTTGGGGAAAGCACCCTGCAGATCCCCCTGGAAAAGCTGCGTACAGAGCTGGAGTTGGAGCTAGACTACGGCTCCGTGGTCTTTGTCACCGACCCGACCCTTACCTCGGACATATACGCCACCTTCCAGTTCGACAACTTCCCCCATACCCCTCTCCAGCGCACCTCTGATGAATATGGGCACACCACCCTGGATTTTGAGATGCCAGATAACTGGCAGGTGTCCCCCGATGCCCCGGAAGCCCTGCTTACCGTCACCCTCCCGGCAGACGCCCTCACCCGGTTGACCTTAGATTTGGAGGTGGGGGACGTCCATCTGGACGACCTGCAGCTGCAGAGCCTGAAGGTAGAGCTGGATAACGGCAGTCTGTATGCCGACGACCTGACCGTGACCCGGGACCTGGAAGCGGACATTTCCATCGGCGGATGCCTCATCCGCCAGCTTTCCGGCACAAAGCAGGCTAATATCAGTGCCTACCGCTCCATCCATCTGTGTCTGGACGGAGACCCTGCCGACTACACCATTGATGCCCGGACCGACAATGTTGTCCGCATCGGCAGCAAAAAATACGACAAACGCTATACCTCTACCGGTCCCAAGGGGGATCTGGACCTGTCTGCCACGGGCCTCATTGATCTGACCCCTCAGCACTCCCCTGCCTGACAGCAAAACGCCCTTCTCCCACGGCCTTGAGCCAGCGGGGAAGGGCGTTTACTTATTCCTGATGAAAATACTCGTAGATGGTCTGCGCCAGCTGCCTGCCCACACCGGGGGTGTTTTCCAGCTGGTCGGGGGTGGCTTCCTTCACCGCGCCCACGCTTTTGAACTGCGTCAGCAGGGCTTTGGCGGTTTTTGGGCCTACGCCCGGCACCTCGGTGAGGGTGGAGGAATAGCTCTTCTGCCGCATCTGCTGCTTGCGGTAGGCGTTGGCGAACCGGTGGGTCTCGTCCTGGATGGCCGTAATGAAGGTGAAGGTGCCCCGGTTCATGTTGATGGCGATCTCCCGGCCCTCACTGTCCACCATGGCCCGGGTGCGGTGGTGGTCATCCTTCACCATGCCGTACAGCGGCACATCTGCCAGCGCTGTACCGGCAAGCGCCTCCTTTGCGGCGCTCACCTGTCCCCTGCCGCCGTCCATCAGCAGCAGGTCGGGCTTCTGGCCGAACCAGTTGGAGCTGGGCTCACCGTTTTGGGCCAGCTGGACATATTTTTCATATTCGGCGGCGCGACGGCTCACGGTCTCGGCCAGAGACGCGTAGTCGTCGGTGCCCACCACAGTTTTCATCTTGAACTTCCGGTAGCCGGCCTTGAAGGGCTTGCCGTCCTTGAAGGTGACCATGCCGCAGACGCTGGTGCCATCGCCCCAGTTGGAGATATCGTAGCTCTCGATGGCACGAGGCGGTTTGGGCAGGCTCAGCACCTGCGCCAGCTCGTCCAGCAGTTTTTCCTCCCGGGCATAGCGGCCGCTCTCCCGGGCCAGACGCTCCACCGCGTTGGTGTGCGCCATCTCCACCAGATGCGCCTTGTCGCCGCGCTGGGGCACATAGAGCTGCACCTCGCTGCCGCGCTTTTGGTTCAGCGCCTGCTGCAAGGCATCCACGTCCGGCGGCAGCGCATCCACCGCGATGATCTTGGGAATTTGCTCATCGTCCAGATAGTACCGGGGCAGAAATTCCTCCCGCACCGCGTCGATGTCGGAGGTATCATGGAACAGGAACTCCCGCTTGTCGGTGAGCCGTCCTTCGCGGAAGCGCAGCACCGCCGCGCATACGCTGCCGGGCGTACCGGCCAGGGCCACCACGTCCATCTCCACGTCCGGGTCCACGACCACCTTCTGCCCGGCGCTCACCTTGGTGATGGCGTTGATCTGGTCCCGGATGAGGGCCGCCGTCTCGAACTCCAGCCGGTCGGAGGCCTCCAGCATCCGTTCGTTCAGGGTCTTGAGGATGTCCTTTTTGCCGTAACGGATCAGGTGCACCGCCCCTTTTACCGCCTCGTTATAGGTCTCGCAGCTGATCTTGCCGCTGCACACCGCCATGCACTTGCCGATGTGGGCGTTCAGGCAGGGCCGCCCCTTTCCGATGTCCTGCGGGAAGCGCTTGGAGCAGCGCGGCAGCAAAAAGGCATCCATGGCCGTTTCTGCCATCTGCCGTGCCGCAAAACTGGAGGTGTAGGGGCCGATATACTCTGCCCCATCCTCCTCCTTTTGCAGGGTGAAGGAAAGGCGCGGCCAGTCCTCCCGGGTGACGCGGATATAGCTGTAGCCCTTGTCATCCTTGAGCAGGATGTTGTATTTGGGGGTGTGGGCCTTGATCTGGCTGGCTTCCAGCACCAGCGCCTCGAATTCGCTCTGGCAGACGATGACGTCAAAGGCGTAGGCGTGGGCGATCATCTGGCTGACCTTGTTGTCGTGGGGCACGCCCTCGCGGAAATACTGGCTCACCCGGATGCGCAGGCGCTTGGCCTTGCCGATATAAATGATGGTGTCGCTTTTGTCCCGGATGATATACACCCCGGGCAGCAGCGGCAGCATACAGGCCTTCTGGTACAGCTCTGCCTTGGTCATTTGCTGCGATTCCTCCCAACACGAAAAAAGCGGCAGGGAACCCCCGCCGCTCTTTGGTTACATGATCTTTCAGACTTACTCTGCGAAGCCGGACTCCACCAGCTTGATCAGGCCGTCCACGGCAGCCTGCTCGTCAGCACCGTCTGCGATGATGCGGATGGTGGTGCCGCCCACGATACCCAGAGACAGAACGCCCAGCAGGCTCTTTGCGTTCACGCGGCGCTCTTCCTTCTCGACCCAGATGGAAGACTTGAACTCGTTAGCCTTCTGGATGAAGAAGGTTGCCGGACGAGCGTGCAGACCGACCTGATTTTCAACCGTAACTTCTTTCACGTACATAGTAAAGCGCTCCTATCTAATATCGTTTTGGTAGCTCAAAGCTATAGTGCCTGTTGCGTTACACCCATTTTAGCGCAAGTCGAAACCGTTGTACAGACCCCCGGCGCATTTTTGGCGGTTTCTCCAATCAGAAGGGGGCCATTTTTCATTATTTATACAAAGATAATAAAATTATTCCCGAAAGGTTATAGGGGTAACACAAAAGTTTTCAACATTTTTTCGACCGCGGCGCGCATTCTCGCCCGGTTTTGTGCGTTTGTGACACCTTGCGGCCCCCTTCGGCAGGAACGGTTCCCGGCCTGCTTCGCCGCCGGGTTCAGGCTTCTGCCGGGCCCTCGTAGCGCATTTCCAGCAGCTCGGCGTGGGCGGTGACAGAGCCGTCCTTTGCAGGGTCGAACACCTCGGCCACGCCGCACACCTTCCAGCCCATGCGGCGGTAGAGGGCAATGGCCCGGGTGTTTTTGTCCAGTACCGTCAGCACCGGGTGCGCGTGCTCCGGCAGCTTTTTGCGGGCAAAATCCAGCAGTTTCTGCCCCAGCCCTTTGCCCCGGGCGTCTGCCGTGATGAACAGGTGCTCGACCTGCCCGGTCTTGTGGCTCACGGCCACCATGCCGTCCGGCACGTCCTTGGTGCAGTGCAGGTAGACCGCCCAGCCTTGCTGTTTTTCTTCTTTGAGCTGCGCATAGAAGAACTCCGGGGTCCACTCCGCCAGAGCTTCTTCCGTCCAGCAGCCCTCGCAGACAGTGCGCCGCCCCTCGGCAAACAGCCGGGCAGCGGCAGCAAACTGCTCCTCGGTTTTCACCAGCCGCATGTTCTCGCCCCGCTTCCACTTGGGCAGCTGGGTGATGGGGTGGGTCTCGCACCATTGCTCGTACAGCTCCGGCCGGCGCAGACGGGTACGCTCCCGGCTCTGCTGCCCGCGCCAGGTGTCGATCTTCTGGTGGTCGCCGCCCAGCAGCACCTGCGGCACGGCGCGGCCCTCCCACACTTCGGGGCGGGTGTACTGGGGGTATTCCAGCAGACCGTCCCAGTAGCTCTCTTCCTCGTAGCCCTTCTGCTCTGCCAGCACGCCGGGCTTCAGGCGCAGCACGCTGTCCGCCACCACCAGGCTGGCCAGCTCGCCGCCGGTGAGGATATAGTCCCCGATGGAGATCTCCTCATCCGCAAAGGCGTCGATGACCCGCTCGTCGATGCCCTCATAGTGGCCGCAGACCAGGGTGAGGTTGTCGTACTGGGCCAGCCGCCGGGCGTGCTCCTCGGTGTAGCGCTGGCCGCCCGCCGTCAGGAACACGATGTGCGGGGCCGGGCGGCCCTGCGCGGCCACCTCCTGCTGCACGGCCCGCAGGCAGTCGGCGATGGGCTGGGCATACAGCACCATGCCGCAGCCGCCGCCGTAGGGGTAGTCGTCGGTCTGCTTCTGCTTATTCAGGGTGTAATCCCGGATCTGGTGGCAGTGCGTCTCAATGTAGCCGCGCTTTGCCGCCCGGCCAAGGATGCTGGCGTCCAGCACCTGCTGGCACATCTCCGGGAACAGGGTCACGATGTCCACACGCATGCCCATGGCTCATTCCTCCCCGTCGCGCTCGCTGTCAAAGTCATCGTCCAGCAGACCCGGGATGGGGGTGACCAGGATATACCCCTCCGGCGGGTTGCGCTCTTTCAGGAACGCGTCCACCCCGGGGAACATATATTCCTTGCCGCTGGGGGATTTGACGGTGTAGATATCCTGTGCACCGGGGTGGTCCACGCTGGTCACCACGCCGTATACCTTGCCGGTGTCGGCATCCCGCACTTCGCACCCGATGAGGTCGGCCACATACCACCGGCCTGCAGGCAGGGTGGCGTCATTGCGGTCAAAGTAGAACACCTGTCCCCGCAGTGCGCGGGCGGCGTCCATGTCGTTCACGCCCTCCAGCTGGAGCAGCGCCATCTGCCCCTGCGGGCGGATGGAGG